>JGI24700J35501_10930542_pt1 | contig 15354 bp, 12 predicted proteins | sample TergutTh196P1_FD_35501 | JGI IMG/M metagenome (IMG submission 35501)
TGCCCCCACACCCCCGCCACTTTGAAAAGTGGACAAACTTTTAAATTTTATTTTTCAAATTTTTTGCGGTTGGGGGGTTTATGATTTTTCCAGCACACATAGGGTTTCGATGTGCTCGGTGTGCGGGAAAAGGTCGTGTATTTGCATATCTGTAATTGTGTAGCCCGCTTGTTGAAAGTAGGGTAGGTCTCGGGCTAGCGATTTCAATTTACATGAAATATAAATGATTTTTGCAGCGTTAAAATTCAAAATTTTGGCAATAGCTTTGGGCGAAAGCCCAGGCCGTGGCGGGTCTAGCACGATTGTATCGGGTGAAAATTTCAGGGTGTCCACTATTTTCAAAACGTCCCCTGCTATAAATTCGCAGTTGGTAATTCCGTTTAATTCGGCGTTTTTTACGGCGGAGTCGATTGCCTCCTGCACCAATTCCACGCCGATTATTCGTGCGGGTGTCGAAATTTTTTTCGACAATATTTGTGCTATTGTCCCCGTCCCGCAATATAAATCGAAAATGATGTCGTTATTTTTGCTGTTTTTCTCTACGAAATCCGCCGTCGCCTGATAAAGCAGCTCGGAGGCGGCTGAATTTGTCTGGCAGAACGCAAAAGGCGAAATGCCGAAGGTCAGCCCGTTTAGTTTTTCGTAAAAGAAGTCCCGTCCGTGTAGGATTGTTGTGTTTTCAGGCACAACGGCATCAGATTTGGAGTCGCTTGTTGTGTGCAGGATTCCGATGATTTCGGGCGTTTTTTCGAGTAGCAATGCCGTCCAGCCCGTTAAAAGTTCGTTATCGAGGGCGGAAGTTGTAACCAAGTTGACCAGCATTTCGCCCGTAAACTCGCCCCGCCGCACCACCAAATACCGCAGCGAGCCCGTGTGTTTTCGCCTGTGGTAGAATTTTTCATCGGTTTGGCGAAAATATTCTAGTGTCGCCATAACAGCCCGTTTGAAGCCATCCGTGATGAGCAGACAGTCGGTCGGGGTGGTAACTTCGTAGAAACGGCGGCGATTGCGGATGCCTAGTTCCAAGTGAGAATCAGCCGAATCCCCGAACGAAAATTCCATTTTGTTGCGATAGGCGGTTATGTTTGGCGAAGGGATTATGAGTGTCGCATCCAGACCCGCAAAGTCTGTGGATTCTAGGGTTTTTATGACGTTGTTGCGTTTGTGGGTTAGTTGTTCGGTGTAGGGGAGGTTGAGGAGTGAACAGCCGCCGCAGGTGTCGAAAGCGGGGCAAGAGAGGGGTTTTGTCGATATTTCGTCCATATTTCACCTCCTTGGCTATTATCTGCTCGATTAACCTTACCTTGAGATTATAACAAATAATTTTGATTTTGTCAAAATAGGGGCTGCCATTTAAAAATTCTTCCCTCAAGGAAAAGGCACTGGAGCCATGCATCCAGTGCCTTTGTGCAGTATCTGTATTGATGAAATTTTATTGACGGTGTTGTCGCCCTGTCGTTAGTGGACCGCAACATCGAGCTTATTCGTTAGTTTCCCCATCTGTCCCCTCATCTGTACCCTCATCTGGTAAGGGCAAATCATCTATCGAGGGCAAATCTGGCGTTGGGATTGGGGTTGGCATCGGCGTTTGTGTTGGCGGGAATAACGGCTGTGTCGTGTCGGGCGTGGCAGTTGGTAATTCTGCTGGGATTGTCGGGCTTGGTATTGGCGTAACCTCTGGCGAAATCGGTGGCAGCACCTGTTGACCGCCTGGCGGCATTGTTGGCATCGGCGTGGGCGTTAGTGCTGGAGGTGGTTGAGGTTGGAAGCCGATTTGTGTTAGCGGTATCAAATACTGACGCTGTGAAGTCTGATCTACCACAATATGTAGGGAACGCTCTTCATGGCCAGCTAATTGTGCCGTTATTGTATGGCTGCCATGATGTATTTGCATACTAACAGGAGAGTTACCCACTATGAAATCGCCCACGGAAATCAATGCTCCCGATGGGAAAGTTTCTATTAAAATGACGGCAGTTTCGGCAGGTGTATCACGTTCCAAATTCAAATCTAGGCGAGTAAATGGCTGTTCTATTATAATGTCTTCTTGTATCGGCAAAAAGCCATCCGCTTCCACACGCAACACATATTCGCCAAATTCTACCTCAACCATCGTATTTTCCAGTTGAACCTCCATTCCATTTAGGAAAACGGAGGCGTTCGGCTCGTTTAGTATCAGCTGCAGAGTCCCCTGTCGCAAGGAACTTTCCACCGCCAAATCCACGCCGACCGTCTCTCCTTGGCGAACTACCACATCTCGGGCGAATGTATCGATATTTTGCCCATTTACAATTACTCTGTGCAAGCCCTCGGGTACTGAGATGAGTCGCCCAGGTTCTATGGTTGTGTGGATAAAATTGCCAACGGTAACGGTGGGTTCAACGATACGGTTAGCATTGTCAAAGCGGATAAAGCCAGTGCTTGTGTCCACTCTAACGCTCCAAACGGTGTCATCAATACCTCTCATGGTAATGGAATCACCACGCCCCACAAGGGCTATCGAGGTCGGCTCGCCTTGGTTTAGCACGAGTATGTTGCTATTATAGCCATACACTCTATTGCCAACTGTGATAGTGGTTGCGTTTAGGTCGATATTAAAATTTGACGGCTGTATCTCCCAAGCGTGAGCACTCAACGCCACAGCCGCTGTGTTACCCGTGTTGGGGTCTACAGATATTTGCACAATATGCCCCAACGCTAATTCTCCAAAGCCCATGGGAAACCCTCGGCGATCCACTACTGATGTGTTTTCGGACATAGCGAATCTATCGTTGCGGCCGCTCTCTATAAGGTGGATTGTCAAGCCACCAGGGGCAAAGCGGTCTATATCCGTTATCATTCCCAGAAACTGCTCATATTCCGCCCGCACAAATTCCACCTCGGGTTCCGTTGGGATAGTGGCGACACTTTCCGCTCTAATACGGGGGGCAACCAATGTATTATACCCCACGGCAAAAAGGGTTACGCACACCACAACGCCCACTATCATTGTTATTGCGTAAAATATCGCAAAACTGGTCTTCTTTGAAGTCTTTTTTTGCCTATTTCTATCGTTTGCTCTTGCAACTGGTCTTCTCTTTTTAGGTTGATTTTCCACAAAAATTCCTCCTCTTTGTTTTAATCATCTTCTGATTTTCCGACTCTCGACACCTAAGACCGTGGGGCTCTGCCCCACACCCCGCTGGGGGCGCGCCCCCAGACCCGCTCGTTTGCTTTTTTATATTTTTGGCTATTTTGTTGTTGTGTTGGAGGGGTTTGGGTGGGGTGGGTTATTTTTTTGGTGTACTATAATAGATACGTAAAAAACGGCGTTTGGTTCGATAGCCTTGATTTCATACATTTAGTGTATCAGACAGCAATATGTTTGTCAAATAAAATTTCCAAAGTGCCGTTTTTTGGCTTTTGTAGGGGCGGGTTTGATGCCATTACCCGTTTGAATACATCCCCTAAAAAAGAATTTGCCAAAAACGGCAATATTTGATATAATGAAACTGGTAGCGTAAAATCGCACTATAAAAACGCTACACAAAAAAATAATACAAAAAGTGCGGGTCTGGGGGCGCGCCCCCAGCGGGGTCAAGGGGCAGAGCCCCTTGCGGGTCTGGGCAGAGCCCAGCGGGGTTTGGGGCAGAGCCCCAAGGTCTTAAAGATAGGTGGGTGTTTATGTATACGATAGAAATGCGTAATGTAACCAAGATTTTTCCTGGGATAATTGCAAACGATAACATAACGCTGCAACTTGAAAGGGGCGAAATTCATGCCCTGTTGGGCGAAAATGGAGCTGGTAAATCTACGCTTATGAGTGTGCTGTTTGGGCTGTATAAGCCGGAAACGGGCGAAATTTACAAAAATGGCGAATTGGTAACTATCACAGGGCCAAATGATGCCAATACCCTCGGTATAGGTATGGTTCATCAGCATTTTAAGCTGGTGCATAATTTTACCGTGCTAGAAAATATCGTTTTGGGGGTGGAGAGTACAAAAAACGGTATTTTGCAAATGCAAGATGCCCGTGCTCGTGTGAAAGCTCTCTCCGAAAAATACGCCTTCGACATCGATATTGATGCTGAAATACGCCATATTAGCGTGGGAATGCAGCAACGTGTGGAAATATTAAAAATGCTTTATCGCAACAATGAAATACTGATTTTCGACGAACCTACAGCTGTTCTTACCCCACAGGAAATCGAAGCCCTTATGAACACCATGCGAAACATGGCGGCAGAGGGCAAATCCATCCTGTTTATCACTCATAAATTGGATGAAATTAAACAAGTAGCCGACCGTTGCTCTGTGCTACGCAAGGGCAAAATGATTGGTACGGTAAAAGTTTCGGAAACTTCTAAAGAAGAGCTATCGGAAATGATGGTCGGGCGCAAAGTTGCATTGAGCTTGGACAAAAACGAGGCAAAGAAAGGAGCGGCAATTCTGCAAGTAAAAAATCTGCAAAAATCTTCAGGCGATGGCAAGCCTCTAAAGAATATCTCCTTTGATGTTTTCGCAGGGGAAATTCTTTGTATTGCGGGCATTGAGGGCAATGGGCAGACGGATTTGGTGTACGCACTAACAGGGCTTAGCGAGGTCGATTCGGGGCAGATTCTCATGGAGGGAACAGAGCTTTCCAAGATGAAAATACGCAAACGGACGGAGATGGGTATCTCCCATATCCCCGAAGATCGCCATCGCCATGGGCTAGTGCTGGATTACTCGCTGGCATATAACACGATTTTACAGACATACTACACAAAGGAATTTCAGCATAGGAGCTTTTTGAGAAAAGATGCAATCATGGCATATGCAAGGCGGTTAATCGATAGATTCGATATACGTTCGGGTCAGGGCGAGGAGACACCAGCCCGTTCCATGAGCGGCGGAAACCAGCAAAAGACCATTTTAGCCCGTGAAATTGACCGAAATCCCAAGCTGCTCATTGCGGTGCAGCCAACACGTGGGCTTGATGTGGGTGCAATAGAGTATATCCACAAACAGTTGCTAGAGCAACGGGATGCGGGGCGGGCGGTATTGCTTGTTTCGCTAGAATTAGAAGAGGTTATGAATGTGTCGGATCGAATTTTGGTAATGTATGAGGGCGAAATCGTTGCCGATGTTGACCCCAAAAAGGTAACATTTAACGAGCTTGGGCTCTATATGTCTGGAGCAAAAAAAGATAAGGTGGTGGCGTAATGAATCGAAGTTCGATGCTCAGCTTTTTATCCTCCGTTTTGGTTATCGTGGCAGGGCTTGCGATTGGCTTTATAATCCTGTTAATCAGTAACGCAAATCAGGCGATACCCGCATTTACTACAATACTCACATTTGGAATAACATCAATGCGTAATTTGGGCGATGTGCTGCTTTTTGCAACGCCTATCATTTTGACGGGATTATCGGTGGCATTTGCATTTAAAACGGGCTTGTTTAATATTGGAGCAAGCGGGCAGTTTACTATAGGGGCATTTGTCGCCGTTTTTATCAGTTTGGAATTTACATTCCTACCCCCGCCAATCCGTATAATATCGGCTATTTTGGCGGCGGCTACGGCAGGGGCTTTGTGGGGAGCTATCCCTGGACTTTTGAAAGCATATCGCAATGTACACGAGGTTATCTCCTGTATAATGACAAACTACATAGCCATGCTTTTTGTGAACTACATGATAATAACATTCATCTTCGACCCAGGGAATGCCACAAGCAGACGGCTCCCCGCCGATTCTAATCTGCCAACAATGGGACTTGACTATATTTTTAGGGATGCACTGCGTCCCTCTTTCGTGAATGTGGGGATTATTTTGGCAATTTTGACGGCTGTGCTAATCTACATAATCCTGGAAAAGACCACATTTGGCTATGAGTTAAAGGCCTGCGGATTCAATAAAGATGCCGCCAAATACGCTGGCATCAACGAAAATCGAAATATTATTACCTCTATGATGATATGTGGAGCGCTTGCAGGTATCGGTGGCGCTCTTAATTTTATGAATGGCACAGGACTCGCCATGGGCATAGTAGATGTGTTAGCATCCGAAGGCTTTATGGGAATATCGGTGGCGTTCTTGGGTCTAAATCACCCGATAGGCGTGATATTTTCGGGGATCTTGGTGGCATACCTCTACATTGGCGGTGCACGTATGCAGGTTTTTGGCTTTTCCATTGAAATTATAGAGATTGTCATCTCGATAATCATATATTTTTGTGCATTTGTTTTCCTTGTGAAAACCTTTGTCGGAAAGGGTTTGGTAAAAATTACCAAAAAAACTACCCAAAAAGAGGAAATTGTTGAGTGATTTTGATGGTCGAAAAAACCAACAAAAACGAGCGGGGCAGAAACCCACGGTTTTATAAGGAGGCTTAAAAAATGTTATCTTTTGTAATGCAGCACACAATGTTTTTCATGATACCGTTGTTGATAGTGGCATTGGGAGGATTGTTTTCGGAACGATCGGGGATTGTCAACATTGCACTCGAAGGCAAGATGATAATGGGTGCGTTTACTGGGGTTTTGGTTATTCTAACCTTTCAAGAGACCCTGCCAGGGCAGCCTATCTTGATAATTGCCCTTATAACATCTATGCTTGTGGGGGTGGCAATCTCATTTTTTCACGCCTATGCATCGATAAATCTGCAGGCGAATCAAATTATCAGCGGTATCGCAATAAATATGTTTGCTCCCGCCTTTGCTGTGTATACAGCTCGCCTGCTTCTTGGTACGCATAATATGCACTTTTCCAATCAATTTCGCATAGAAAGCGTTCCGCATTTGGGCGATATTCCCATAATCGGCGAGATGTTCTTTCAAAACACATACATAACTACCTATTTGGGGTTTGTAATTTTGGCTATAGTGTATATAGTGCTGTACAAAACCAAATTCGGGTTGCGGTTGCGGGCTTGCGGAGAACACCCGCACGCAGCGGACTCCGTGGGTGTTAGCGTAACAAAAATGCGTTACTCGGGCGTGTTAATATCGGGAGGCTTAGCAGGAATCGGCGGACTTATATGGGTTATCCCGATTTCTACAGTATTTAGCGGCTCTGTGGCTGGTTTTGGCTTTTTGGCACTTGCCGTATTAATTTTCGGGGCTTGGCGGCCAGTACGTGTAATGTTTGCGGCGTTTTTCTTCGGGCTTATGCAAGCCATCTCGCATAGCTATTCGGGTATAGAATTTTTGAGGGCACTGGAGCTACCTGCACATTTTTACAGAATGACTCCCTTTATCGCAACCTTAATTGTTCTCGCTTTCACGTCAAAAAACACTGTTGCACCAAAGGCGATTGGACAACCATACGACAAGGGTGGCAGGTAGAAAAACGGGAGAGTTAGGAGAAAACGGCGAAAAATTGCAAAAAATAGGGCAATTTTTACAAAGCGGAAAAATGTATATATATAAGTTGCACAAAATATTTATACATTCGGGCGAAAAGTTTGGCGGACAAAGGGCTAGACAGCTATATGAAAACGTGTTATTATAATTATTGTGAAAACTCCCCCATCTTTTCACACGACTGGAAGCTTGAACCAAGTTCTTGTTTTCAGTTCGTAAGCAATCCCCCTTAAATACCTTCTCTTTCAGGAAAAAAGCCTCTTCGGAGGCTTTTTTCCGTGGAAGACCGTGGGGCTCTGCCCCACACCCCGCCAGGGGCTCTGCCCCTGGACCCCGCAAGGGGGCGCGCCCCCTTGACCCCCAACTTTCGTCTTTTTTGGCTCTTGGATTGCCGTTGGCGGGTTGGTTCGTTTAAGCTAGGAGTGTCGTTTTTGAGTTGCTGTCGTGTGCTGTAGGGGCGGATAGAATCCGCCCGCAATCGTCAAATCATGGAAACAATGGGCGGGGCAAACCTACTGTCATTAACTTAACGTGTAAATTGCAAAAAAAGCGGAATGGGCAAGCCCATTCCCTACATTCAAATTGTAGGGTCGAGGCTTGCCTCGACCGTCCTTGGCACTAAGGACAGTAATAGAGAATCCGCCCGCAATCGCCAAACCACGGAGACAATAGACATGGATAATAAGGAAGCAACCGTAGGATAAATAAAACTATAAGCAAGCAACTAGCAGATGATTATGGTAAAGGGCACAGGTTAGACTACCGCATAGCCTTTTTTGTATAACTATCCGTATAAAACTCTCTACGACAACTCGCTATCTCCAATCTGTGAGTTTTTGGAGTTGCCTATAAATTAGCTCATCTAGGTCAGCGTTGAAATGGGAATGAAATTGCTTTCTGTCAATCTGAAGTGCCTCATCGATTGTGTTTCTAATGCTACCATTATAATCCAATTTAACGCTCGATAAAATTATGTGTTGGTAGCAAGGAGTAGAGTTTTTGCCTCTTGAAACTGACAAAATTGCTCCTGCCCCACCTATGTAAATTTTTTCAGACGGCAGACAGGGAATGGCTATTAAGCATAATTCATTGCGTAAAGGGTTTATGAGCGAGATATACGCCCTATGACCATTATACATCCAAGTACCAGTATAGTTAGCTTCACCCTTGGTTCCGAAGCGAGCAACAACATCTATGTATCCAGCTCCTTTATTGGAATCGGTTAAAATTTCACCCTCCAATATTTCTTGTTTGCCATCAGCTTTTCGTTCATCGGTTTCGTAATAATAACAAAAGTATACTTTGTCCGAAAATCGTTTTAAGGTTTCGTCAGTAACGCTTGACGTAAATGCTTCTTTGGCGATTGTCGTCTGCTGACTGCGCGTGTATTGTTTTATATTTGCGTCATCTAAAGATACCGCTATGAGGTAGTCGATAGATATGTCAAAATAAATACTAAGATTAAGCATATGTTGAAAATTGATTAATGTTTTTTCATTTTCATAAGCGGATAAAGAACTGGTTGCAACACCTAGTCTGTTCGCTAAGTCTCCTTGCGTAAGGTTGTTTTTCCCTCGCAAATATTTAATGTTGTTTGCAATAATTTTTTTGACCGTATTTTCATCATAAGGTGTCACGTTGTAAACCTCCTACATTTTTGACATGGATTTTTTCTCTGTTCATATTATATCACATAGGCAAAACTGAAACAATATCGAAAACGGCATAATTTATTCAGTATTTTAGATGTTAAATCCTGAAGCAAGAACAGTTTCTTAACCGACGCTTCAGGAAATACTTTTTGAAAATGCCTCAATTTTTTGGTATACTTATGGACAGGTAAATGTGGGACAAAGAGCTTTCGCAAGCCTCTTGCATCTTGGTAAGTCGCTAGAAAGGCGGGTGATTAATGTTATATGAAGAACAATCGCATAAAATGCGATGTAAAGTTTGTAACTGGTGCTATTCAATGATTTTATTGTGCCTGATAATTGGACAAAGGCCAGCCAAAGAGGGATAGTAAAAAAAGTGTGCATGTAAAATATGCTATTTGCTTTTTCTGCTGGCGGACAACTGTGTATTGTGGCTTATGCCATAGAGAAAGGAGTACAAAGTAATGAGTATAAAATCTTTCAAAACCAAAATCATCGGCATAACCATGCTTTTTTGTATGATGCTTATGTTTTCTGCTTGTAGTGATGGTCACGTTCCAAGTCCTACCGTGCCTCTGGGTCTTGACTTCAGATTTACTGGCTCTAGCTCAAACTGGAATGATAGAGTTAGGAACTATTCCTGGAACACCAGCAATACAACCTTAAATCTTGTGGAGAGAAAAGTGATTAGTGCGAAGGAGTGTTGTTTATGTCGAAATATTTGAGAAAAATAATGTCTTTACTGCTAGTTATTACTCTTATTGCTCCTGTTATACCAATCCGCCTATATGTTAATGCGGCTGAAATTAGTGACACAAATACAAGATTTACTATTACCGAAAAAGAGGAAACTGTAGTTGTGTTTGACAACAATACGGGAGAAAGAACACACATAGGTGCGTTTGATTCACTAATATTAATTGTTGAATCTGACATACCAGCAATAGATAATATACTTCGCAGACACAACCCTCGACACCTTAGTTCAACGGGATACACTCACATTATGACGTTTTCTAATCCTCAAGAAACAATGAGTATATATAATCACTTGATTGATTATATATCAGTAGATAACGTAGTTTCATATGTTGACTTTTCAGGAGTCATTCCAGTAGGTGAGGAAGTAACTTTCCTTAATGTGACGTGGGAAGGTAGTGAGCATCGTGCTATATACAATGGTCAATTTCAAGGATGGACAGTCACCTACGAACCTTTAGTGATACCTCACGGCAAAGTTGCTACAGCAGTATTTACATCTATAATATGGGTCATTGAAAACTGGGACAATATTATAGAAGTAGTTAATTTTCTTAGGGATGCTTTCAATTTTGTATCCAATCTTTTTTCAGGGGATAATTCTGGCTATCAAATTACAGTTAATATTACTGGAGGTTCGTTAACTGACCGTGTTGAAGGAGGAATGACAGGCGGTAATCGTTTTACATCTTTTTGGTGGCAACCTGAATTTACCTTTAGAGCCTATAACAATAGAACTGTGGTCCTTTCTGCTAGAAATGCTGTTGCATGGGATGGCTTGGATACGGAATACTTCTTTAGTCATTGGAATGTAACAATGCCATTAGGCAGACGACAAAGACATACAGACCCTGACCTGTGGCTGACGATGGGGACATCTCTTCTGCATACTTCCAGCTACACTATCGAGGCTGTGTTTAGTCGGAGACCTCCTTCGAATCTTCGTATTTTAGAAAGTGTAGGAGGGGTCGTCATAGTTGACAACGATACTCCGCTCATTCTTGACAATGTAACATTTACAGCAGTGCCAGATGAGGGTTATAGACTTGCTGGTTGGAATATAAATTGGCAATTTCAACACGCTAGAGAACGTGACGGAAACAATTTAACTATTGAATTGGGGCGTGGATATACTTATGTTTCTGCTCGATTTGAAGAAGTACCAAAACTTACGCTTAACCTCGAAGCCAATCCAAGCGAGGGCGGTATAGTTATTGGTAGCGGCGTTTTTTACGCAGAGACAGATTACAGCTTCCCCATTCAAGCAATAAGTAATGATGGATTTGAATTTATTGCTTGGTATGTGGACGGATTGAGGCAAAGCACCAACGCCACAGCTAGTATATCTACTCGGTTTGAAACTGAAACACTCAATATACAGGCGCGCTTTAGACCAGTGATAGTAATGCCAGACTCAGGGGCAATCTCGTTACCGCCGCAACATGCACTTGCACCTTTGAGACCTGAGCAGCCCAGACGACCAATTCGTCCTCTTGATGTGGCAACTAATCAGGCGTTTACAAACAATGGTTACGAGACTAGATGGCATTTTGATGGTTCGATTCATCAAATATCAAATACAGATAACCATCGTGTTGAAACATCTTGGAGAGGTGTTGATGATGGTTTGAACGATGTTGACTTTGAAGTGCGTCAATGGATTTTCATGGATAATTTGGATATAAAGTTTACCGTTTGGAATCGAAATGGTGATGTTCGTCTGACTATTACTCCTCCCGAAACAATGTTTTCTGGTATCCAAACTATATGGTACGCAAACGGCGACGTATACGATGGTCAAATAGATTTTTATGGTCGCCCAAATGGTAAAGGTACAATGTGGTACGCAGACGGTCAACTCCAATATGGGAATTGGCGAAATGGTAGTTTTGTTGATTATGAAATGGAACAACAACCTATGCCAACTCCAACTCCACTACCGATACCTCCTATCACAGTAACTCCCGAGCAGCCCTATATTCCAATCCCACCACCTACGATTCCGCCCACGCCACCAGCACATACACCTCCTCAGCCTACTCCAATACCACAGCCACCAACTGTAGGAAATATATATACTGGAAATATAACAATAGTTCCGCAACAACCAAGACCATTTTGGCAAATAATGGGGAATAGCACTCCTCAACATACTGCACGTATGTATAGCAATAGCCCATATCGTGACGGAAGCGGTCTTTATGTCCCTGTTGATGGTGGTCAAATGTTTTTTATAGATAGCGGCATTGGTATTATGGTTTATAATGATGATGAATGGGCTTCTTTCCCACAGGGTGGTTCAGTAGACATACTTCCAGGGCAGAGTATTACGGTTCACGCCCCATCACATAATGGTCTTTCTTTCGACCATTGGCAAATAAACTGGGGTAGTGCAACAATCGAAAATCACAGAAACCATATGACTACCATTACGCCACATAGCGATGTTTCTATAATGGCAGTTTTTAGACAGTCTACTCCTCAGACAAATATTGCTCATCAGTCACCCGCAGCAGTACAAACTCCACAGCCAACTACATGGACACCCCAACCAACTTCAACACCTCCTAGCTTTCTAAATGAAGGAGAAGTGTCTTTACGTATGCACCCAAACAACTCATCAATGGGGCGAGTTTATCAAAATACAAATCACCAGGGTTCTATTGATGTGGGTATTGGGGCAAGTGTAGCCGTTTTTCCAAATGAGCAAGTTTCGATTTCAGCAGTAGCAAACCATAACTATCGCTTTTCTCATTGGGAGATAAGCGGTAATGCGAATTTGGAAAGTTCTAGTAATCCTACAACAACCGTAACTATGGGTCATGGTCATGTAACTATAACAGCAATTTTTACACCCTCCTAACAGTCCATGATGGACATTATCACCAACCAAGCGAAAATACGGCAAGTGTCACGTCATATCAACTTAATACGTGGGTTGTTTCATATTAAAGCATTACAACAAAATAAAGCTTTATCAACAAAAGCAATAGCTCTGTTTTTATAAGTCAGGCTGTTGCTTTTGTAATTTTAAGGTGTCTCGTCATCTCTTTTATTCATCCCACAGGGCCACCCTCTGTCACTTTTACCACATGCCCTCCGAACTCGCCTCTGCTCAAGCCAAGCCCTAAACTCATCCACAGTCAACCGTTCCGCCACAGGCAACCGTTCCGCCACACATTCATTACGCTTACGACTGGCTTCCTCACTCCAAGCCAAAAACTCTGCCTGTGACATCTTCCCCGTCCTAGCCCTAAAATTAAACCGTCGATGTGCTTTTTTGTGCATTTCCAGTATAGGATTTTCCGCAGGAGATAGAGATTGTTTACAGCTTTGTTGGTTCGTTGTATGATGCTAACGATAAACCCATCATGGTACAATAGAACGGCAAAGCAAGATGGCAATTCGCAAGCGACTTCCGATAATCTTTTTTCTGATAAGGCAAAAGAAGCTAAAGAGCCGATAGCGGTATAACTTCACTGAATAACGAACGAAACGCTATAGAAATTGTACGGGCAACAACTCGCAAATCACAAATCTAACAGCGGTAAAAGGCATTTACCAGACCCAGGTACAACCGTATCAACTTGTTTCCTTATTAATCTTTATATAACGGGCGGATATTATCATTGTTATTAACTTAGTTGCCGAGGACGATCGAGACAAGCCTCGATCCTACAATTTGAACGTAGGGAATGGGCTTGCTCATTCTGTTTTTTGCGATTTGTACGTAAAATTAATGACCGTAGGATATTATCCGCCCCTACAAAAGAACAATAACAAGACTCTAAAAATAGTGGTAGATTTGCACTACTGTCATTAACTTAAATGATTTATAGGGGCGGGCGACCGAGACGGTCGCCCCTATGGTGGCGTTGTTGTAGGGGAGACCGTCTCGGTCGCCCGTTATTCGTTTCAATATTTTTACAACACAGCCTAAAGTTAATGACAGTGGATTTGCATCCACTCCTAAACTAATCTTTTGCCAACCAAAATTTGCCCCCCGCAAGCCTCAGCGCGGACGGATAAAAAACCTCCCCAAGAGACATCAACGCGACTTTAAAATTAGCGTAATTTGATTATGAAGTGTAGGGGGGTTCCTGTGAAGCCGAATGTGTCGCGTAGTTTGTTTTCTAAAAATCGCTTGTAGGAAAAATGCATTAGTTTTTTGTCGTTTACGAATAGTACGATTGTTGGTGGCTTTATGGATACTTGTGTGGCGTAGTAAATTCGTAATGCCTTGCCCTTGTCGGTGGGAGGCTGGTGGATTGCCGTCGCCTCGATTATTACATCGTTTAAAAGCCCCGTGCTTATCCGCATTGCGTTGTTTTGGTAAACGGCAAATATTAAATCGAATAATTTGTGTATCCGCTGCCCTGTTAATGCCGATATAAATAATTTTGGAGCATAAGGCATATATGCCAGTTCCGTGGCAATCTTTGTTTCATATTTTTTCATGGTGTGCGTATCTTTTTCGACAATGTCCCATTTGTTTACAGCTATAATCGCTGCCTTGCCTCGCTCGTGTGCAATGCCCGCAATCTTTACGTCCTGCTCTGTGATCCCCTCGTTCGCATCGATTAATAATATACATACGTCCGCCCGCTCAATGGCTGAAATCGCCCGTATAATCGAGAATTTTTCGATATTTTCCTTGATTTTGCTCTTTCGCCGAATCCCTGCCGTGTCAATGAAAATGTAGCGTTGTCCGCCCGCCGTGAATGGCGTATCTACAGCATCTCTTGTCGTCCCAGGTACATCGCTCACAATTACACGATTTTCACCCAAAATTTTATTAATCAACGATGATTTGCCCACGTTTGGCTTGCCCACAATCGCCACTTTTATGACCTCTTCGTCCTCTTCGGTGTCGTCCCTTGCGAACAATTTTACAACCTCGTCCAGCATATCGCCCAAGCCCAATGCCTGCCCTGCCGATATGGGGAGCGGCTCGCCCAAACCTAGCCCATAAAATTCATAAATATTATTCTCTTGTGTATTCGGTGCATCGATTTTATTCACGACCAAAATAACCTTTGCCTTAACACGCCGCAACATATCCGCCACGGTATAATCCGCCTCAATCAAGCCCAATTTGCCGTCCACCACAAACAGAATAACATCAGCAGTATCTATTGCAATCTCCGCCTGATTAAAGACCTCTTTGTCAATAAAATGCTCGCTTTCAGGATTCAATCCACCCGTATCCACCACGGTGAAATTATAATTCAGCCATTCCGCATCGGCATACAATCGATCCCTCGTTATCCCTGGCGTATCTTCAACTATCGCCAATCTTGTTCCCGTTATCCTGTTAAACAAAGTAGATTTCCCCACATTCGGGCGACCCACTATTGCAACTATCGGTCTTGCCATAAAACCCCCCTAAACTTAAAACCGTGGGGCTCTGGTTGCTCCGCAAACGCCTAAACGGTGTCCACAGGACACCAGGTGCCCCCACACCCCGCTGGGGTCGCGCCCCCAGACCCGCTCGTTTTGTTTCGTAGGAGCGGATATTATCCCACTGTCATTAACTTAAACGATTTGCGGGGGCGGTCGAGGCAAGCCTCGACCCTACGGTTTCGATTGTAGGGAATGGGCTTGCCCATTCCGTTTTTTGCA
>JGI24700J35501_10930541_pt1 | contig 15327 bp, 9 predicted proteins | sample TergutTh196P1_FD_35501 | JGI IMG/M metagenome (IMG submission 35501)
CCCGCCAGCCACAGCCGCAAAACGGAGCGGCTCCCCTTGCCGCCGGCGCATGGACGCAGGCCGCTGTTACCGTCGCCGGCTTTCCTGCCCTGGGGGTGGCGCACGGGCTTGACGGCAATGCCGGGCAAGTTGCGCCAGGCAACATAGGCGGCGTAAGCTGGGCTTCCCTGGCGGCTGGCGATAGGCATACCGTGGCAATAACTGCAAACGGCGAGCTGTGGGTTTGGGGAAGCAACAGTGACCACGGACAGCTTGGGCTTGGACTCGGTTGGGGTATGCATCGCAACACGCCTACCCGCGTGGGCAATGCCAGCAATTGGGCTTCCGTGGCCGCAACCGATGAACATACTTTTGCCATAACGACAAACGGCGAATTGTGGGCTTGGGGAAGTAATGTAGGCGGCCAGCTTGGGCTTGGCGACAGCGGCTGGGATACAAATCGCAACACGCCAACCCGTGTAGGTGGCAGGAGCGACTGGCGTTCTGTGGCAACAGGCGTTTGGGGGTATACTAACGATGAGTTTCTTTACCAGGCTGTTGCTCTGGCTATAACGACAAACGGTGAATTGTGGGCTTGGGGAGGCAACTGGGCAGGCCAGCTTGGGCTTGGCGATGATGTCGCTCGCAGTGTGCCTGCCCGTGTAGGCAGTGCGAATAACTGGGCTTCCGTATCTACAAACGGAGGAAGTTCTTTTGCTATAACGACAAATGGCGAATTGTTTGCTTGGGGAAATAACTGGGATAGTCATCTTGGGTTTGGCGATAACATCGCTCGCAGTGTTCCCACCCGTGTGGGCACTGCCAACAACTGGGCTTCGGTAACTACAGGTGAAAGACATACCGTGGCAATAACGACAAACGGTGAATTGTGGGTTTGGGGAAGCAACGATGCAGGTGGGCTTGGGCTTGGCGACAGTGGCTGGAATACACGTCGCAACACGCCAACCCGCGTAGGCAACGCGAACAATTGGGTTTCTGCGGTAGCAGGCACGACTAATAGAACTATGGCGATAACGGCAAACGGCGAGTTGTGGGCTTGGGGAAACAACGAGACAGGCGGGCTTGGGCTTGGCGACAGCGGCTGGGATACGAATCGCAACACGCCAACTCGCGTAGGCAATGCAAGCAATTGGGTTTCTGTGTCTATAACAAACGGCGGGATCGGCGGAATGAGGCATATTCCAGATTTTACTGTTGCAGTAACGACAAACGGCGAACTGTGGGCTTGGGGAGACAATAGCTCGGAGCATCTTGGGTTAGGCGACAACGTAAGTCGAAACACGCCCACCCGTGTAGGTGGGGCTAGCAACTAAGCCAGACAATCCTTGCGCTGGAGTATAATTCCCCGGCGCATAGGCAAAAAAAACTTGGAGGATTCTTATGAAAAATTACAAAATGCGCACAGCCGCACTCGCTCTCATCTTGTTCGCGCTCTGCATTCCAAAAACAGCCTTCGCCCAAACTTCTTCCATGACACTGCCGGACAGACGGCTTACAGAAGCGGAAAGAAACGCGTGGATTGCAGACTACCGGGCAAGAGGCGGCGCTACGGCAGTAGAATTGGAAGTTGTAAGGCTAATCAACATTGAAAGGGCAAACCTCAACCTAAGCCCTGTAGCCGTTGACGAAACCTTGATGATGGTTGCCCGATTTTTCGCGCAACAAGCCAATGATTTAAGAGCGCAGCCCTGGTCGACTAATTTTGGCCCTTATGCTGACAACCGGGCCGGACAACGCAACGCGGCCGACAATGTGGCCGCAGCCTTTGGCGCAAGTTTTAGTTGGGGCGGCAGCCACAGTTGGTTCAGTAGCGGAAGTATGACCGCCCAAGCTCTCGTAACAGGTTGGATGAATTCAGGGACTAGAGAAGTTATTTTATCCCCAGAGTATAGATTTGTTGGAGTGGGGCAGTTCCCAGGGGGAATTTCTTATCTACAGTTTAGCTATCAAAGCAGTCAAAACTCGCCTGTATCTTCCATAACTCTGCCGAACCGGCGGCTTACAGAAGCGGAAAGAAATGAGTGGATTGCAGACTATCTGGCAAACGGCGGCCCTACGGCAGTGGAACTGGAAGTTGTAAGGCTAATCAACATTGAAAGGGCAAACCTCAACCTAAGCCCGGTAGTCGTTGACGATACCTTGATGATGGCGGCGCGGTTTTTCGCGCAACAAGCCAACGATTTAAGGGAGTTCCACACCGTGGGGTCGTTTTCAGGCACGCATAATTTTGGTCCTTATACTGACAACCCGGCCGCACAACACGGCGCGTCCGCCAATGTTGCCGCCGCCTTTGGCGGACGTTTGCGTTGGGGCGGTGGCAATTGGTTCAGCGGCGGAAGTATGTCTGCCCAAGCTCTCGTAACAGGCTGGATGAACTCACCTGGGCACAGGGCATATATTGTATCCCCTGAACATAGGTTTATGGGAGCGGGACAGTTTCCGGGCGGAATTTCTTATATGTTTATGAGCGATCAAAGCAGTCAACCCATACCTATATCTTCTATTGGGCAACCCGCGCAGGCCACCGCCGCGCCGCCAGCCGCCGCCCAGACCGTGCAAAGGGTAACCTCGTCCATCGGCATTGCCACCTTGCGCATACACGCCGGGACATTCACAATGGGTAGCCCGGCGAATGAAGTCGGCAGGAACGCCAATGAAGGCCCGCAACGGCAGGTAACGATAAGCGAAGGTTTCTGGATGGGAGTATACCCCGTAACGCAGGAAGAGTGGACGCGGGTAATGGGAAGCAACCCCAGCGGTAATCAAGCGAGCAACCCGATGAGTCCTGTGGTTGGGGATGTAGAGGGCAGACGGCCTGTTGTAAATGTAAATTGGTATGACGCAATCGTGTTTGCCAATCGGTTAAGCATAATGGAAGGTCTTAGCCCCGCGTACCGTATAAACGGCAGCACGAACCCCGACCATTGGGGAGCCGTGCCGACAAACAGCAACGCTGTATGGAATGCCGTGGAAATAGTTCCCGGTTCCAACGGGTGGCGGTTGCCTACGGAGGCGCAGTGGGAATACTCCGTGCGAGCGGGAACCCCTACGGCGTTCAGCAACGGAATGAATAACTGGCAAAGCGAAGCCGCCTTTGCTAATATAGGCTGGTTTAGTTCCAATAGCGGAAACAGGGCAAGAGAAGTGGGGCGCACGCAGGCGAACCCCTGGGGACTGCACGATATGCACGGTAACGTGTGGGAGTGGGTGTGGGACTGGTTCGGAACGTACCCAAACCAAGCGCAGACCGACCCGTCAGGTGAGTCTTCGGGGACTGAGCGCGTCCTTCGTGGTGGTCGCTTCAACGCTCCCGCGCAGGATGCCCGCTCGGCGGCTCGCTTCAACATCAACCCGTCCCTCCGTATCCCCAACGTAGGCTTCCGGCTTGTCCGCCCATAGTTTCAAGGAGATTTGTCATGAAAAAACGTTTTATGTTTTTTGCTTTGTTTTTTTGCAGTATATTGTTTGCCTTCGGGCAATCCGTATATCACATCAGCGGTATTGCCTACGGCAACGGAAGGTTTGTTGCTGTTGCCGGTAGCCTATGGAATAATCAGCCCTCAGGCAGAATAGCGCATTCTGTAGACGGCATAAGCTGGACGGCGGTAACGGCAAATATTGGTTTTGGCGGCCACCGTATCACCAGCATCGTTTACGGTGGCGGGCGTTTTGTCGCTGTAGGAGAAGGCGGCAGAATTGCGATCTCCACAGACGGCATAAGCTGGCTGGCAGTAACAAACAGCACTTTTGGAAATGACGAAGCAATCGGAAGCGTAGCCTACGGAGGCGGGCGTTTTGTCGCCGTTAGCCAGAGCGGAAGGATAGCGCACTCTGCAGACGGCATAAGCTGGACACAGTCGTCTAACAGCGCGTTTGCCGGCAGAGCAAATCTAAGTGTGGGAGGGGTAACCTATAACGACGGTAACAGGCGTTTTATTGTCCGAGGATTGGAAGGAGATAACTGGATGAACATGGAGATAGTAATGGCACACTCCGCAGACGGCATAAATTGGAGTCCGCTGTCCAACAGTACATTTGGCGCAAATACCAGCGTAAATGATATCAGCTATGGCAACGGTCGCTTTGTCGCTATCATCTATAACCGGACAAACTATCAGTTTTCGACAATGGTTTCCACAGACGGTGCAAACTGGATGCCTCAAACAAACGTTCCTTCCATAGTATTTTATTGGGAAGAACATTTATTTCAAATTGTTTATGGAGGCGGGCGCTTTGTCGCTGTCGGCAGGGGCGGCGCAGCTGGAAGCCGTTGGGAGGTTAGGTTGCATTCCAGCGACGGCGTAAATTGGACAAGGGTAAGGGACGATATTTTCCCGATGGATGCTGGACCTGAGATTGATGGATTTTCTAGCGTAGTTTATGGCAATGGACGTTTTATCGCTGTTGGTGGTATAATAGCATTATCAACAGACGGCATAAACTGGATGGCAATAAACACCAGCGTATTCCGGTAAACATTGGGGTAGCCCCCATAATAGGCAAAAAAAACTTGGAGGATTCTTATGAAAAATTACAAAATGCGCACAGCCGCATTCGCTCTCATCTTGTTCGCGCTCTGCATTCCAAAAACAGCCTTCGCGCAACCCTCTTCCAGCGCGGCAGACGGCTGGAATGTCGCGCTGTTGGACACAGCAAGAAATGTCGATTTTCTTACGGAAGAAGAAAAAAACGTCATACTTGAACAAAACAAAGCAAGATACAACCCCAGAAAATATGCGGAACTGTACATCGTGCCACGGCTCGCTTGGTTCATCGACGAAAACCGCTTTATCAGACCGGGCGAATCGATCTTGATAACAAACCCGTTCGGCAGAGCCGGCGTTGCGGCGACAATCAACGCAATGGCAAACCTTCCCTCCCTGCCGCCTTTAGCCCCCTCCCGGGGGATGTCTTTGGCCGCAAGGGAGCACACATTGGACATCGGTTCAAGGGGAATCTTAGCGCATACAGGCAGCGACGGCAGTTCCCCTCAACAGCGTCTTAGCCGCCATGTCCGGGTGGACGGCACTTCCGGCGAAAATTTGGACTTTGGCAACAACAGGGCAAGGGAAATCATTGTCTCCCTCCTCATTAGCCCCGGCCACAGGGGCAACATTATGTATGCCACCTACAGATTTGCCGGCGTTTCAATAGGCAGACATTCTAGTTACAATTATATGTGTACGATAAAGTACTCAAGCGACTTTACCGACCGTAACGCGAATTATCTTGACACGCTTAATTTAAGCGCGGGTACGCCCGGCGCGGCGACATTATCGGCAAGCGGCCTTACCCAGGCGCAATTCAACCAAATTAGAGATTCCGCCGCCGGCGGTTTTGTGGGCTGGACAGTAGAAGGCGGCGCGTTGGTTATGGCATGGACAGGGCGAAATTTGACTAACTTTAACGCCCTGGCAGATACGCTAATCCCCATTCTCGGCGCGGGAAATAGGGGAATGGACGGCGGTTTCCACGAGGCTTTTAACAACAACTATGACGTAACCTTTTTTCCTGCGTTCTTTTCTGCCGCTTACGGCATTCATGTCAACGCGGGGACTATGCTGATTAGACTTAGATTGCGGTAAAAAATACGCGCTTTTCAAAGCGCGTTTTCCCAAGCTCATTACAAGTTTATCTTGTAAACATATTTCGGCCTGCCCTTTGAAGTGCTTTGCATTTGCTCTACAACATGGGCAAGGCCGGAAAGTTTTAACGCGCTTAGAAAACGGTTCGCGCTGCGCCTCGTAATGGACAAATTGTAAGACAAAAGCTCGGCGGTAATACCGTCCGCCGGCAAGGCCTTGGCAGCGGAAACAATTTTTTGAATAGTCATGCAGGAAAGCCCGGAGAGTTTTGACAACTCCTTGACAGCATCCGAATGGCTGCGCGAAAAAACAAGCTGTTTTTCGGCATCAAGCGGGGATACAACCCGATCGTTTTCGTCAATAAGAGCGCTTGCCGGACACGGCAGGCCAGAGACAAGCGAATGCGCGTCAACCGCGTTAATACGCGCTTGGGGCAGACTGTTTCCTATCCCGTAGCCGGCATAAACGTCCAGACCGCCGTCCACCAAAAAGCCACGCATTTTGCATAAGGTAAAATTGCCGGTAAGGCTTTTAACAGCTTCTTTGTTTGTGATAATTTCAAAACCAGCCCTCGACTGCTTTAACTCGTAATTAAAACCCGCGCGAGTGCCAAAACATTTAAGAGCCTGCTGCAAACGTTTCATTTTTTTTTGCGCCGCCTTTTCGTCTTTTCCCGGCTTTACCGTAACAAAGATCGAAGCCGCCAAATTCCCGCTAAACTCGTTAATCGCCACCGCCTGAAGGCAGGAGAGAAGAATATCCCGTGTGTAAAACTTGTCCGGATAAGCAAAAAGCGCATTCACGCCCGCCCGCGCAAGCCTTCCCATAATGCTGCTGAACCTGGTAATCGAAACATCGGTTTTTTTCCCATTCCACAATTCGATATGCTTGGCGGCAAAACGTTCCTCGCTTTCCAGCAACTCCTGCATACTTTTTCTAGAGATACATTCATGCTGCAAATCCGCAAGACTCACCTGGCGCGAGCCTAAAAGATATTCCTTGTATTGCCCCCGTTCAATGCCCGCAATGTCAAAAACATCGACATATACACGGTCAAAGTCAAACGCCCGGTCTTTGTCCAGCAGTTCCAGAAACATTTTGCAAATACCGGCATCGTCATTGTTAAAGGCTTTGACAATCCTTTTCGTTTCCGGAAAAGCCAACTCCAAAACCCGGCAGGGGAAGGAGCCGCTTGTAACAATCCCTTTGATGTTTTTGGGAAGGCTTTCGTAAAGGCCGGGAAGGCTTTTGTAATCCGTGTAGCAATAGACCTCGAACTCCCCGGCCACCGGCGGCTCCAGAAGGCTTAAAACATCGCGTATGTACCCTTTTAGAAACGCCGACGTGATAACGGCAATTTTTGCACCCATACCCCATTATACCACGCGCCCCCCAATTGGCAAGCCCTCTTTCGCGGAAGAAAGGCTCGCGCCAAGGCGCGAAGGTTTTGGCGGAGCTATGATAAACCCGAAAAAGACAAATTCTGCAAAAAAAGTGTTGACGGCTTGTATCAAAAAGATGTATATTGAAAGCGTCCTTATGTTGTCTCAAAATGCCCGGTGTTGCGCGGGCGGTTTTTTCAAGCGAAAGCAGAAATTGGAGGGTATTTATGCAAATGACGTTTATTTTGGCCTTCGCCATAATCGTATGCCTGCAAGGGCTGGGCGACGTTGTTTCCGCCAAGACAAAAGGAAAGGTTCCGTCAATTTTTGTCGCCTGTGTTTTGTTCTTGGCCGGGTTCTGGACAATTATCCCGACGCAGATCGCCGGGCCGTCAGGGGCGACAGTTACATTGACGCAAATGGCCGGCATAAGCGGCAGTTTGTTTTCCGTAATGCTAGCCCTTCTTGTTACAAACATGGGAACGCTAATGTCGGTAAAAGAACTTTTCGCGCAGTGGAAAACAATCGTCATAGGCGTTGTCGCCGTAATAGCCGCTGTCGCCGCAGTTTACTGGCTTGGCGCATTTTTGTTTGAACCCATACACGGAATCGTAGTCGCGCCTTCCCTTGTCGGCGGGCTTGCCGCTGTCAACATGATGATGCAGGCAAGCGGCGAGGCAGGGCGGCCAGACCTTGCGACAATCGCCATTTTGATTTTCTCCATGCAGGGGCTTGTCGGCTACCCGCTCATGAACTTTTTTTTGCGAAGGCAGGCGAAGAACGTGCTGGACGATTACAAGGCCGGAAAAATCGCTCTAAAGGGCGCGGCCGCCGGCGATGCGACAGTCCCGCCGTGGAAAATAATTCCCGACACGCCTTCAAAATACCAGACACCGATTGTTTTGATAAGCAAACTTGTATTGGTTACGTTTATCGCCGATTCCGTTTCAACGCTTACCGGCGGGGCTGTGAACACGCTGGTTCTCTGCCTTGTATTTGGCATAACGGCGACAGAGCTTGGTTTTTTAGAAAAAAAACTTCTTGCAAAAGCCGAGACTATGGGAATTATGATGATTGTTCTTATGGGCTTTGTCTTTGGCGGCCTTGCCAACGCAACGCCTTCGGTGTTAATGGAAGTATTCGCGCCTCTTGTAACATTGTTCTTCTTGGGAACAGGGATGCTCGTCTTTGTCGGCATCGCCATAGGCAAGATGTTTTTCAAGGAAACCTGGGCGATGTCCGGCGCAATCGTGCTTAATTGTTTGTGCGGCTTTCCGCCTAACTTTGTGCTTACAAACGAGACCAGCAAAAATATGTCAGCTAACGACAGCGAATACGAAATACTGATGCAGGAGATGCTGCCCAAAGTGCTGGTGGGCGGTTTTGCAACCGTTACGGTAACATCCGTAATCATAGCGGATATTTTTACGCGCTTCATTTGAACCGCAATTTGTTCAAGGGGGATTTTATGTTAAAGCAAAAAACTGCCGAGTGGGTGGACAGGAACGCCGACGATTTGACCGACATGGCAAGGCAAATTTGGGAAAACCCGGAAGAGGTTCTAAAAGAAACCTTCGCCTGCGAGCTTCAAAAAGAATATCTTAAAAGACAGGGTTTCGACATAACGGTAAATGACAAAATACCGACAGCCTTCGTCGCATCTTTCGGCCGTGGCAAACCGGTCTTGGGATTGCTCGGCGAATACGACGCGCTAAAAAAACTTTCCCAAGCCGTTTCCGCAGAAAGACAGCCGCTAAAAGAAGGCGGGCACGGCCACGCCTGCGGGCACAACCTGCTGGGGGTGGGGTGTCTTGGGGCTGTAGTCGCCGTGAAGGAACTTATCGAAAAAGGCGAGCTGGCAGGCACGGTTCGCTATTACGGCTGCCCGGCGGAAGAACTGCTTGTTGGGAAAACCCTCATGGCGCGCGAGGGAATGTTTGACGGATTGGACGCCGCCCTTTCGTGGCACCCCTCCCCCATGACCATGCCTTGGGCTGGCAGCCTGCTCGCCCTGTATTCTGCGGAGTTTACCTTTGCCGGAAAATCCGCCCATGCCGGTTCCGCGCCGCACGCCGGCCGCAGCGCTCTTGACGCGGTGGAGCTTATGAATGTCGGCGCGAACTATATGCGCGAGCACGTTCTGGATCAAAACAGGATTCACTATATTGTTACTAATGGCGGCATTGAACCCAACACTGTCCCGGCGGAGGCTTCCGTTTGGTATAACGTGCGCGCTCCCAAAAAAACGATAGCGCAGGACACTTTCCGCTGGCTTGTTCAAATAGCGCAAGGGGCGGCGATGATGACACAGACGACGCTGTCGGATGTTAAGATAATATCGGGCTGTTACGAGGTTTTGCCTAACCAGACTTTGGTAAAGGTTCTGGAAAAAAATATGCACGAAACGGGCGCGCCCAAGTTTACTTACAACGACAGGGAGTTTGCAAAAAAAATAAGCGGCGGCTACGACCGGGGCGCGAAAGAAAAAGGGCTGGAAAGCAACTTTGTGCCGCTCTCTTTCATGGATTCTTTCCTGCACGAGGGGATAGAGCCGGCGCACGACTTTGGCAAATCGCTAAAGGCCTCCAGCGATGCCGGCGATGTCAGTTGGATTGCCCCCTTCGCGATGTTCGGGGCGGCGGCTTTCCCCCTTGGCACGTCCCCGCACACATGGCAGGCGACGGCTTCCAGCGGCTCAGGGATAGGTTTTCACGCGATGCACTTTGCCGCCAAGGTGCTGGCCGGCGCCCTTGTCGATCTGTACTGCGACCCCGGCATTTTGCAAAAAGCGAAAGAAGAGTTTGAAAGCGCGACCGGCGGCAAGAGGTACGTCTCCGTGTTCGACGAGAAAATCGTGTAGGTTTTGCCGGCTTCTCGAAAAGCGCACACAAAGAAACTATGGAAGCGCTGATTAGGGAAACGCTGATTAACCCGACGCTAATCAGCGTTGCCCTAATTTTTGCATAAAACGGCTGTTTTCTATTATAAAGCGGCCGTGGGTACCTTCCCCTATTTTTCCCGCCTTGTCATAAGCGGTTATGCTAAAATTAAGCCGCCGGCCGTCCACTTCCAAAAGCTCGGCCTCGCAACGCACCTCCATGCCGACAGCGGTTGCGGCAAGGTGCTTTACATTAAGCTCGGTCCCCACTGTAGACCAGCCTTCCGGCAGCAAGGGATCGACAGCCGCTCGGGAAGTCTGTTCCATAAAAGCAATCATTGACGGCGTGGAGAAAACCTCAAGCCCGCCGGACCCCAAGGCCTGGGCTGTAAGCTGATCGGTTACAAGGCGCGATTTTTCCGCCCGCAAGCCTTTTTTCAATTTTTCACTAAAATCCATACAAACCTCCGAAACAAACTTGTTCAACACTACCCGGTTTTACAAGCAATGTCAAGCCGTAGCGGAGTTTAGGAATTGCAAAACTCCGTGGCTGACGGCTTGATCTTTTCGTCAAAATGTGTTAAACTGTCATAAAGTAGTCTTGTCAAATAAGCATTGGCAGGGCTGGCTTAAAAGGAGCCTCAGACTATGAAAACTAATACCAACGGCTTGTCCATTGTCAAAAAACTGCGACTTTTGTTCGCGATCATCCTCGCCGTGCTTGTATTTTTAGTGGTGGACGACGCTATCTTTATGACAGATTTGAGAAATCAAACCGAATATCTTTCAGATTATGTGGTGGAGCGCAATATTCTTTTGTCAAATATGCAGAGCTACATACGGGAAATTTCCTCCCGCGTGCTGACCACTTTTAACAGCAGCGCATGGCGGAACGCTGCCAGCGAAGATGCTGTAGCCGCGCTCCACGCGGAAATGGACAGCAGGGTGCAGGGGATTTTGGCCATAGGCCGCGAATATTTGCAGGCTATAAGCGAAGATACTTTTCTAGATGAACGTTTCGGCTTGGAAAAAAGGGAAAGCATAATTCTGCTTATGCATTCCGCTTTGGAGCATATAAACGAGCTTCACCAGTACTATAGAATTGATTTTGCGACCCTGCAAGACGCCTATTTTACAAACATTATGGCGGAGTATGCGATGCCGGCGATTGCATATATAGAAGAAATAAGGATGCTAAACCTTGCCGTAATAATCGCGGTGGGTGAAACCCTGAATTCGACACAAAACAGTCATTTCTGGAAAAACCTTGTAACCTTTTCCCTTACAACGGCCTTCGTTTTCGGCGTATTTTGGCTCATAATCGACAACATAAGAAAACGCATGAACCTGTTTGAAGCAAGGGCAGAGCAAATCATGCAGGGCAACTTCCATGTTGACATGAAGGACGGCGGCAACGACGAGTTAAGCCGGCTCTCCAACGTGATGGGCGACGTGGTGGACGTGTTCAGCGGAATGATTGCCCAGGTTACCAAGGTCGCCGGCGACATAAGCGCTGGCAAAGTGGATTCCCGCCTGGAAGAATCGCAGTTTCAAGGCAGCTTCCACGATGCGGCCTGTTCCATAAACCTGCTGGCGGAAAAGGTCATGGATGCCGCCGCTGTAAAAGCCGAAGAAGAATACTACGGCTATGTAACGTATCTAATGGACACCGTGCCCATCGTTATCGCCTTTTTCGACGAAGACTTCAAGCTGATCGGTTGTAATGACGAGGCCGTCCGGCGTTACGGCCTGGACAGCAAGCAGGAATACATCGACAACTTTACCAGCTTTTCCCCGCCCCTGCAGCCGAACGGGCGGGACTCGGAGCTAATGGCAAAGCACTATCTTCACCAAGCGCTGACAGAGGGCTACGCCAAGTTTGAGTGGATACACCTCCACAAAAACGGCGAGCATATCCCCACGGAAATACAGTGCTACCGGGGGGAGTTCATGGGGCAGACGGCAATCTACACCTACGCCCTAGACCTGCGCGATCTTTACAAGGCTATCGAAGAAACCAAACGCTCGGCCAGCGCGGAAGAAAGTTCCAAGGCAAAAAGCCGCTTTCTTGCCCGGATGAGCCACGAGATTCGCACGCCCATAAGCGCGGTCTTGGGCATCTCGGAAATTCAGCTTCAAAATCCCTCACTGCCAATGTCGGTGGAGGAATCCTTTGCGAAAATTTACAATTCTTCGCAAACTCTTTTGGGCATCATAAACGACATTTTAGACTTGTCCAAAATCGAGTCGGAAAAAATGGAAATCCTAAACGAGGACTACGAAGCGGCCAGTCTTATGAACGACATTGTTCAGCTTAACGTTTTCCGGCTGGGGAGCAAAAAGATCAAGTTTGAGGTGGAGATAGACCCGAACATTCCTGTCCTTCTTACAGGCGACGAGCTTCGCATAAAACAGGTAATGAACAATCTGCTTTCCAACGCTTTCAAATATACGGAATCCGGCACGGTGTCCTTTACTGCAAAGTTTTTGCAGAGGGACGAGGAGAGTTTGCTTTTCTTTAAGGTGGCCGACACCGGCTGCGGCATGAGCGAAGAAGACTTAAAACAGCTTTTTACGGAGTTTGCCCGGTTTAACGAAAAAGAACACCGTAATATAGAAGGAATCGGGCTGGGGATGGCGATTGTTGACAACTTGGTGCGTTTGATGGGCGCAAAAATGCAGGTGGAAAGCAAGTTTGGAGCCGGCACGGTGATAACGCTGGAGTTGCCGCAAAAAAGGGCGTCTGACGAAGTGCTTGGGGAAGAGTTGGCTGACAATCTTCAAAATTTCAAGATGTCCGGCCGCTATAATTCCAAAAGCATGATGTTTACTCCCGATCCTATGCCTTACGGCAAGGTGCTTGTGGTGGACGATGTTGACACGAATTTGTATGTGGCCAAGGGGCTTATGTCTTTTTACAATCTTAACGTGGAAACTTGCGACAGCGGCTACAAGGCTATAGAGCTGGTAAAAAGGGGCAAGGTTTACGACATTATTTTTATGGATCAAATGATGCCCGGCATGGACGGTATAGAGGCAAACAAGATTATACGAGAGTCCGGGTACAAACACCCCGTGGTGGCTCTTACGGCAAACGCCCTCATTGGCCAGTCGGATATGTTCATGGAAAACAGTTTTGACGGTTTTATTTCCAAGCCTATCGACACGTCGCACTTGAACTCTATTCTGAACAAGTTCATTCGCGACAGGCATCCGCTGGAGGTTGTGGAGGCTGCCCGGCAAGAGGCGCAGCAGCGGGCGCAGCAGACGCTTACGCATGATGACGGCAGCGAAATGAGGCAGTTGGAAAAATCGATACGCCGGGAGTTTGCCAAAAGCCAGAAAAACGCCGCAAAGGATATTCGCGCCGCGCTGGCGGCTTCGGACGGCGCGTCGTGCAGGCGTTTTGCACACACGCTGAAGGGTCTTGCGCTGACGATTAAAGAAGGCGCGTTGGCGGATAGTGCCGGCAAGCTGGAGCATATTTTCGAGAAGAGCGGTATAAGCGACGACACGGCTGAGGTGGTTGGCGAGCTTTTGGACAGGTTGGAAGGTCAGCTTGCCGCTGTACTGGAAGGTATCCCGGTCGAGGGAGGTCTGTCTTTGGCGGCGGCCGGCGGGCAGGGCCTTGACTTGCCAAAGATACTGGCCGAGTTGGAGCCGCTTTTGCATGAACACAGCGCGGACGCGTTGGAAACGGCGAAGTCCTTGCGGGCAGTTCCGCAGGCGGCTATTCTGGCCAGGCAAATAGAAGAGTACGATTTCGAGGGGGCTTTAACGAGCCTGCCTGTTTTATTGAAGGAGGTAAACGGATGAGCGCAACGGAAAAAAAACACAGCATTTTAATCGTGGACGATACGCCCATGCAGATAACGGTACTGAGTCAAATTTTGTCGCCATTGTACGCAATAAAGGTGGCAACAAGCGGGAAAAAGGGGCTGGAGCTTGCCGGCAAGCACGACTTGGACTTGATTCTTTTGGATATTCTAATGGAAGATATGTCCGGCTTTGAAGTGCTGGAAGCGCTTAAAAGCGCGGAAAAAACCAAGGGTGTGCCTGTAATTTTCATATCGTCAATGGACGGCCCGGAGCACGAGGAAAAAGGCCTTGCGGCGGGCGCGACCGGCTACATAATCAAGCCCTTTGAAGACAGTGTCGTGCGAAAAAAAGTGGCGGACGCCTTGGGGTAAACCCTGGGATAAACCCTGGGGTAAACCGGGCACGCTTCCCGAAAAACGCGTGAAAGGTCAGTGGCTGTGATTTACTCCCCATTAATCTCACACAAAGGCACGGAGGCAGGCACAAAGGAGGGAGGGATTATGATAAGGCCAAAGCCTTCCTTTTGCTTCACAATAGAGCATAATAGAGGGCAATGTAGGGATTAAGCGGCACTTTCTAAGAAAACCTTTGTGCCTTTGTGTGAGTTTTTCTTCCTAAAAAAATGGTTAAACTGAGAATTGCTGAATCTGTACTTCGTGCCTTTGTGTGAGATACTTCCGAGGTTTGTGTGGTTCATGAGTTTGTCGTGCCCCCGGCGCTCTTTAGTCGAACCATTCGGAAATTTCCCTTTGCGACTGCTTCCATTCTATGCCGACTTCGATCTCGCGCATCTTGCAGTAGCGGCAAAAGGAGATGGGCTTGCACAAAAAGGCGTATATTTCTTCTATAGACTGGGCTTTGTGGATGTCGATAAAGTCGCTTTCGGACACCGCAATATTTTTTCCAAAATAAGCGTTAAAACTGCTGATCAGAGAGGGCTGGCAGCAGGTTGAAAGTTTGCCGTCCCGCAGAAATACGCAGAAATTCGCAAGCAGGCACAGTCTCATGTTGTCATCGATATTTTGCCGGCCTTCCATGTCCTTGGGGTTGCGGCACCACACATGGTTGTCCATAAACTGTTTGCGCATATAAAGTTTTACCGAATGTTCCCGGGCAAGCCGTTTTATTTTCTGCCTGTCCAGCTTTATGGGGTAGCTTGTTACCTTGACGCGGATTTTGTTTTTCCTGCAAGCGTCCCAAAAGCTGCCGTCCATTTTTTCCAAAAGCAGCCCGTTTGTTACAATGTTGACAGGCCCGTCAAAGTATTTTCTGGCTATTTCGAGGATTTTGAGAAGCTGGGGGTGCAACAGCGGCTCCCCGCCCATAATATCGATGTTTTCATTGTCCCGCCCGGCGAGCTGAGAAAGGCGGGCGAAGTCTTTTTCAAAGGTTTCCGGCTTGACAAAGTATTCCTTGACAAGGGGAGAGAAATGGGCGCAGCAGTTGCAGTTCAAGTTGCAGTGGCCTACGATGTCTGTCTCAAAACGCAGGCGTTTTCTGGGTTTTAGCCGGTTTTTTGCGGTCATTTTCAGATACAGAAAGAAAACCTTCTTGAAGAAAAACTGCTTGAATCTTGCGAGCGCAGTTTTCCCCCCGCGAAAATTTATCGAGGATGTTGCATCATCAGCCGAAGCCGCTAAAAGGCCGCCCTGCCTAAATTGGG
>JGI24700J35501_10930540_pt1 | contig 15269 bp, 13 predicted proteins | sample TergutTh196P1_FD_35501 | JGI IMG/M metagenome (IMG submission 35501)
AAAACACTTGACTATTTCCACATCCCTGGGGATGTACCCAAACTGGATAAATGGAAAATAAAGATGATGATGATGATGATGATGATGATGATGATGATGTGGAGGCAGAGCAACAAACAGGGTAACATGTTCATAGTCAGTACATGACACAGCAGTAAGTCTAGTAGGTATTATCAATAAAGTGGATTCTCCCAAATTTAACCGTGAGTGATTACTGGCCTGTTTACAGTACACTTGCTGATGAAGGATACACAGACCAGACAAGTAAACCATTTGTCAGTGAAAGAACAGCAGTACACATACATACACTTCAAGCAACAGGGCAGCATGTGAAGGAAATAATGAACCCTTACATCATCAGAACAGTCTACATCATTTTCCTAGCACAGTGTATATTCAGACAGGAAGTACATGTCAGAAAATACAGACCTATTTTGAAGATTCATAGAAATATGATTGCAGTTAATTGGAGTATAAACATCAGAAGTGTTTAAGACTGAGAATGAATACAAACTGAAACTAACCTCATGCAACAGGTGTGTGTGAGTTGTGATCAACAATGGATAGGTAACACTAAACAGGAACTCAGACCATAAGCTTAAGGCAGCAGTGTGTGAGATGTATTCCAGCCTGGTGAGTTACAGTACATTAGAATAAAGACAGTCTTAAGCATATGGAATAACTTTAATGTAAATTTTTTTGAAGAAAATTTGTTTAAAGGTATCTGACAAATCGTACTTGTGTGATTGGAGACGGAATGGGTTAAAAACCACCTAGGATAAAAGTTTGGCCACTTAAATTCAAATCACAACATATTTCCCTAGCAATGCAGATCTGTTGTAACACCCTCCAACCCCTGTCCCTCCCAACTGATCCAATAGGCTACTTTCCCAGTTATTTCCTTGTAAATATGATATATGCATTTCCTGTTACCCTCTCCAAGTTGATGGAACAAAGTTGTAATCAGGGATGGTTCCAGCAGCAATCCTGGAATTACTTTTTTTTTTCAAGGCAACATACACTGTCACTCCAACACAGTGTCACTATGCATACTGATAATAGAGTTCCAAGGACAACATGTTACAGGACACTTCTAGAACTAATTGATAATTAGTAAAGCACAGTAGTTTGAATGTTTTATAAGTTACAGGGTGGAAACTGAAATTTTTATTTTAATTGACTGCTTGAGAGTTGTCACATTACCATACAAAGGAAGAGATGTAACCTGTACCACCCTCCTGTACACTTCGACTTTGTCACATTTCATAAATCGTACACTGAACATTTCTAAAGGGAGATTTGTGGTTCTGTCAGCAGTGTTTTCCATCATTTCTAAAATTCTTTACTGTTTTTTACCAACAAAGTAACAATTGTGATGTTCAGAATCAGTGACAGCAAGAACACAAAAGTGCTTTATTTGATGATGCTGCCAGTTGTTGAGAGTATCAGTAGTAGGTAAATGAAATATGGCTATGGAGCACTGGTGGAATGATACTGACAGAGGAAAACCAAAGTATTTATAAAACACCTGCCCTAGTTTCACCTTGTCCACCACAAATACCACACAGACTGGCGTCTGTGGTGAGAGGCCAGCAACTAACTATTTGAGCCATGGCACATCCTAAGAATAAAAATGAAAACAGGTGACATGTCATTAGACAGACTGTAAATTATTCCAGCCTACCTCTTCACCTGAACATGTCACTGCATTGATACAGATATCTGCCACATGCATGCAGAGATGTGCAGTAAAGCGTGTCTGCCATATAAAAATATGACAAAATACAGATCAAGGAACTGCAGATGAAGCAGACTGAAAATGAAGAACAATTTGGAAAAATGTCATACTTTAATTCCCAAATCCAAAATCAATTTTTCTCCTGAATATTGCTCCGATAAAGTAAATAAAAGGCGTTATTTGTGGAGTACACAGTAGGAAAAGACAGCACATTATACACTTTCCTTGCAAACTGCTGCCCATCATAAATAATACAGTAGATAATTATAATTATATTGGTTAGTAATATCCTAATAAAAATGTATGTCTTTAATGAACAAATTTTTATATAATGTTAGTATATCTACTAGTTAGGTGGTGCTTTGGCTTTGAGGGGAACAGTGCCTCTGCAGAGTCTGGTGCCAAATACTGTATTTACCTCAATATAAGACAATAATTTTCTCACATTTCATCATCTGAAAAATGGGAGGTCACCCTATGATCTTGCACAAAGTTAAACATATACTGCACACATACTTTCCTGAAAACTGTAAAGGGGGTCAACATATATTCAGATACATGAAGTAGTTATTTTTGTGTTTTGAGATTCCGATGTGGATTTATTGTGTCAAAAGCATCATGAATTCTGGTCTGGAGAATAAAAAGGTGCTTTTGCTAAGCAGTATACAGAAAAATAGTGGACCATTTAAATTTCCAAAATGTGATACTAAATCAGTATCTTTATATACTAAACACTGCTCCAGGAAAAATAAAAGAGGAAATAGGTTGCAGGTGTTACATTCCATAAAAGACACCACTATTCCACATTTTAAAATATTCACATCAGTTTGTTGTAAAAGTTCTTTTTTTATTATTTTCAGGGGGTGTTCACGGTGTATTTGATATTGAAGAAATTGTTGATGTTCTTAGAAGAGAGAACTTAGAGAACATATGTGCCGTATCATTGCCACCTGATACAAAATATGTTGATTACATTGTTGTAGTCACTGGAAAGTCAAAAAGGCATATGACTGCTGTGGCAGAATTTATTAGGAAGTTGTACAAAAGGAAGCGACATCCTCACGATGTGATACCAAGGATAGAAGGAGAAACGTCATCAGATTGGATGGCATTAGACTTGGGTAGGTATACAGTTGCTGTAATCAAACTGTATAAAGTAACTTATACAAAAATTCCTGAGTTATAAATGTTAGGACCATTCCTTCCTTATAATGAAAGACCACCTTCATTGAAATGTGAACCAGCTGATCAATTTTAATGAAACTTCCCATGACTATGATGCTACCAGATGACACCCCTGTGCTGTACTTTCTGTAGTGGATGCACAAATTGGTGAGCAACATCAGGGCTATACACATTTGGCTCCTGAAATAATGGTAATAGAATTTGAACTAATACACAATTTTTGGTGTGGAAATACCTTTGCAGCATGGCAAATGTGCAACATTTTTCTTTCACTTTCAGTTGGTGGCAGTATTGAAAGAACAATTGGAGTCATACTTGTGAAATTTGGTGTGGAGATAGATAATGTACCAATACTTGGCAAGAACATTAGGCCATTGCAGGCCATTCCAATGACATACTTTATAATTAGCTACAGTCTGTAGTATTAACATGGCAGATGCAAGATGCACAGAGGCAGGACTGTCACTGTCACTAGTTTAGGGTATTTCGAAGTCAAAATTTGAAGGTACAAGTGTTCCAGGATGTTGCATTTTGTCAACTGTTATAAACATTTACTGATTCACAGAAGCATAGTCCCTCCATCTTCAGGGTCAGAAGCCCAGAACTACATAATATTCCAGCAGAATTCAATCTCTGTTGACATTACTACAAGAACCTCAAATCATGCAATTCAAAATTTATGAGGACTGGCACTTTCTGGAATGATTAAAAAAATATGAACTAATCCTTCTTCCCATTCCATTCAAAATGCTAGTCCATGATGGTGTCAGCCCATTTTTGTTTATTTCCAGCATGTTGAAATTTTATTGTGTTAGAAGGTGCCATGCCCTTTTACTTCTGCTATTACACTCTGTTAGGAACAGCCAAGGTTTTAGTAATTTGTACATGTAAAGAACTACCACAAATAAATAATCATGTCTACATTGCATAATTTTAAGTGAAGCTCAGTTTTCAAACATACAGTATGTTTCCTTCACATAAAAGACAATTTAAATTTATAAGCCCAAAAAGACCTGATGTAAAATTTATTGACAGTCAAACTCAAAAATATTATAGCATCAGTGTTGCCACCATCAAACAACTGCTTGATCTGATAGTGTGTTTTAAGCAGTGAATGATTCTCTACACATTTGGTCTGATTAACTAATGTAGTTTATTACTTTGTTTCAGGCAATATTGCACTTCATATATTTTCAAGAAATGCAAGACCTGTTTATGATCTGGAATCATTATGGTCATTAGGTTCAGAGTATGACCTGAATTATAACAAACCGGATGACCCCTTAATTACTTTACTGGAACAGCATTCAGTGTATCTTGGTGGTCTAAGACCTGCAGATGGTATAATTGAAAATACTAGTGGTTGAAAGTTTATGTTGAAAGTCTGTTGAGTAGAATGTTTGTACCTTTGGCAAGAAATTATTTTTGTAAAGCATGGTGCCCTGTTTTGTAAATAACACTTCTCTCTAAATACATAGAAATGTCAAATTCCATGCGATGTGTTTTATCATACATCTGTTACAATGGGCAGCACAAAGAACTGATGTTCTTATAACTTCAGAGTTTACATCATTGCATATTTCTAATCTGTGACCTGCAAACAGTATTTTACATCCACTTTGAACATATCTCACAAATATGTAATTTGGGTAGCAGACGTACAGCTGTACTCGTTCTTAATATTGGCGTTAGATGGAAGCAAATGGTCAGCCTCATGCCCTGGACACTTAGCTACCAGGGAAGTGGCCCCCATACCCATCAAACATTAGGCCAGGTGGGCCCTAGAGCCAGTTTGGATGTTGTTTAAAAGACATGAATCCCAAATCCCTGTCAGGAATCAAACCCCCAACAGCCCACCCTGTAGCCTAGTCTGTACACCAACTACACTGTCGCTGCTCCTATTTTGGTATAGGAGAAGGGGGGAAAAACCACATATTTTTTCAACATGTTATTGCATATCTGTCCTCACTAAATTATTTACGTTACCAGACACCCAAAATCAAGTGGAATGCCATACAAGATTACAGCTAAGTTAATGTGTAGCCAGTAGATAACCATTTTTCATGCTGCTATAAGATGGTGCGGGTAGTAGCGTCAAAACACAACACAGTTGTGTTTTGACTCTACTACCTGCACCATCTTATTGTATCTAACACAACGGGGATGTCGCAACTTAAGATTTTCATGCTGCTGTTTTCCATTTCTGTTACAAATTATCAAAACTTCAGTTTTAATGTGTGAATGTACTGTATGGATGAACTGGGCCAGTTCTTGCAAAAGAATCATGGTGCTTGTTTTATATATGAACCAGGACCTGCTGGGAATGGAATATGAGAGACAGCACACATCAATGAATATGGCAAGTAATGTTTTGAAAGGAATTTATTCAAAATAAAATCAGTTCTTCTAATGAACACTGTTACAAATAATAATATCACAGGACAGTTACGAAGGCATCATGCTCTCTGAGCTTTTATGTCTATACAAAAGCAAATTTCTAAATACAGTATAATTCCTTGTCTTTTTTTATTTGCTGAAGTGGTACCACCAACATTTGGGGGGGAGGGTGTAGTATGATTGAAGACAAAACAATCTACTATTGACAAATTATTTATCCACTTAAATGATATATTTTTTTTTAAGTTGCTGCCTTCTGGGATTCATGCCAATTAATCTGGTAGCTGACTACCAATGCTGCAAAGAAACCTGCCGCCTCCATTTTCTACCTGTAGATAGCGGTAGCAAGTTTATTCAACGTAGGCAACTAGAAAAAGACAAGTACTCTTCAGATCTGCCACCATGAGACCCTCAAATCTCAATACTTCTTATGTCATTTTTGCGTTCTACATTTTCTAATCTCTTCACCATGAGTATAGGTAACTGAGTGTACTCAAGAGTGCTAAGCCTAAATGGAAGGCTGTTGTAAAACTATGCATGCTGCATGTGACAATAGAATGATTTTGACCAGCTTGCAATCAGATTTTCAAAGTACACCATTAAACCTGAAATATGCATTTATAACACTTCTGTGTGTTTCAACAATTAACTGAGTTTTACCAGAACTTGAAACCACAAGACTGTGGATATCAAAGCATGCCATTAGGAATGATTATGAAGTTCTATCCATTCTCATAATCTACTCACCAGCCTTGACACATCACGTTACACTTTTTGTGTGCGTAAGTTGTGAACTGTTCAATACTTCATGAGATTATTCAGTCACATTTACTGTTATCATTATTAACAGTTTATTTCAACATGCTGAATCAAAAATATGTTTGCAAGCTATAAAGTACTGGCTACTGTCACCATGCCTTGATCATCTACAAAACTAACAACTAAACATTCCCATTATTTTTTTTTTTCCTGTTCCTCTCTGACCTCCATTTGTTGACTTTTTCCTTAATACGAACTATATCAGCAGCATATGTCCGACAGCAACCTCCAATGTAAGTTACTCCCAGATTCAACCATTCTTCTACGTAATTTTCAATTGGGCAGCACTTGTCACCATGCATCCACCTGCACACAGAGTGGAATCATGAAGAATGAGGGAATTACGTATGTGTGTAACATTCAGTCTGTTATTGCAGAGACATGTCATGTCAAAATAAATATACCATTTTGTCTTTGTCACAATGACCATCAGAATTTGTTCTTAAAGGTTCAAAGTCTAGGAACTGTGGCGTGGATCATCTAAAATCGGTAGGAATGGACAATTACGGTAAAGCTGTCCTTGTGTCTAAACACACTGCCATGAAGACATATGAGGAATGGGAGACAAGATTCATGCTTTCTTAACCTTTATACTAGCTGCAGGTCAAAAGACATGCTTTGCATCTTTGGGATTTATGCAGCTTTTCCCCATTTCCCTGATCAAAGGCAGATCTATCAGTCTACAGTTTATTTAAATGTGATCATACTATTTTCATGTGTGTTACACACAACTCATCAATACCTGTTCTGCAAAACACTGCTGTGCCCTAAGTCAGATATTAAGTGACATGACTGAACAGCAGACTCAGTGAACATCAGATCAATATAACTGGCACTGTTCTTTTTTCATTCCCTTGTATTTGCATTAAATTGGAGGCTAAATCAATAATAATCCACGAGTAATATTTAACAAACTCACCCTTTTTCTCGATCATAGCTCTCTCCACTATTGGGGTAAACAATGAGTGGTATTGGACTATGTGGTCTGTCTTTATTGATACCCGTAAGAAGTGATGACACATATTGTGGGCTCACACAGTTAACACCAACTGCTACAAGCTGAGAAGGATTCATTTCCCAACATCTGCGAGCTGCATGTTGGAAATTTTCACCATGACAGGTATGAACCTCATCCTGAAAACAGTTTTCCAACACAGTCTCTATACAGAGTAATGGTAAGAGGGTGCAATATGATAAGAAGGCAGAGAAAATTGTATGAGAAACTTAAAAATCTACACACATAACTGACTGACTGGTGATCCAAGGAAGGAGAGATGGGCAGGGTATGCAACATGCAATTTAGACATGACATTCAAAATTTTAGACAGAAAACATGGAGAAAACAGACCATGTGGAAGACATAGGCTTAAGTGGGACGATAATGTTAAATGCAGGAGAAATAGGGTGTGACACTGTGTACTGAATTAATGTGATGCAGGATATTAATTAGTGTCCAAGTTCTTGTAAACCTTCAGGCTTCACTAAACGGAAATTCTCGACTACTTGAGCGTCTGTTAGCTTCAGATGAGTAACTCTGCTGCAACTTGTTACTAGGTTGGACAGACGAATGAGCATGTTATGTGACTACATTTCTTATAAGGTCATGAAGTCAGGTGGTATACAAAATAAACTGCAGATTACATCAGCAGCTTTATTCCTTCACATGTGGGACCTCTGCACCATACCTGTTCCATTTCTTGACTGATGTATGATCTTATTAATCCTTTGTTCCTACAGCTGGTGACTTTTTTTTAGTACCAAATTATTTTGTTCTCCTGCCATGGCCTGCTTGGATTAGTAGTCTAGTGTCTCACCTCTGCCTATTAAACATCTTCATGCTCGCATATCTAATAACCATGTGCATGAAGTAATAACTACTTAACAGCCAAACCATATTTTACAATAAAGAACACGAAAAAAGAAGAAGCAAATGAAGGAATATGTGTAACTTCTATCAGCTGTGGTAGATGATGTGATTGCATACAACGAAGTGGTGTTTTCAAAGTTCTTCACATAACCCCAAGAAAAAATATACAGTGACCAATTCTGGTGACCTGGTAGGCCAAGCAATTGATCTGAATCACCTAATCCACATCAGACAATTCTCCAGAAAATGACACCATCATCATTTCTGTTGGCAAAATGGCAGCTGTGGCACCCACAAATTAGCCTTTGGACAAGTATGTGGTTTATTTATATAGCAAGCAACTGGACATGTACTCTATACAGGTTGGTGTAATCTGACTGATAGGTACCACATGCCAGACTGAATGTTTTCATGGGCCACAGCAGTTCAGGCATCCTGGTGTTATGGTGAGGTAATATTGTGTGCGCGCATGTGTGTGTGTGTGTGAGAGAGAGAGAGATAGACAGAGAAAGAGAGAGAGAGAAAAGGGATGAAAACTAATTTTTATATGACACACACCCTTTCTCCTGCACACAAATTTCCATGCCATTAACTTAGACGCAGAATTTTTTTACCTGTTTAACTCGTGTCTGTGATGCAGCACATTTTTAATACATTCAGACTTTAGTCCCCTTCCACATGTATGTACAGCATACCACACATCATAATGACATGTACTGAAGCAAGAGAGCAGGTTCAGAACTATTATATAACATGAAATGCTCACAACTTGATGTTTCTTCTTTCATGCTGCACTATAATAAATATTTTACCAAAATGAATTAACTTAATTACAAATCAGTCGCAGCATATAATACACACCTTACATGAGAAAGAAAGCCAGGCTTTCTGTTCAGGAAACTCCATCAGCAGTTCTAAAAGAGCTTCTGCCTCTAATTGAGCAGGAATGGTTTCAAAAGCAAGAATATCTACACCAGCTTCCACCAGTGCACGTATTTTTGGCCGATGCCAGTCAGCTATCTCCTCGGGACTCACGTGTTCCACATAGCTGCCTGTGTATTCTGAGCAGTCATGCAGGGAAGTACCATATGGTCCTACAGCACCTGCTATCAATACCTTGTGTGTTTCTATGGAAGAAAAGGAACAAAACAACTTTTTCACAATTGTTTATACTTGTAAGCGTACCAATGTCTGAATTTGGACATGACGGTTATTCACTATGCAATGGGTAGAACTATGTATAGATGGAAGGATAATCCTAAAAAACTTCTCAAAGAAATAAGATATGAGTGAGGACTGAACCTGACAGATACAGGGTCCAGTCCAGTGGTTTGCTCTTGTGAACACTGTAAAATTATCTGTAGGATTTCATCTAGATCAGTTCAAGTGCCCATCATCCTCTCCACAAGTGAACTGTTCTATGGACTTAGAGTAACTTACATTCAGTCGTTCCTGTTTCATTTTCCACATCAGCTTTGTCTTTTGTCTTTCTACGCACATGTGCATGTAATATACTGTCATGTGCACTTAAAAAGTGTATTGAAATTGTTCATTAAGTTAAAGATCCTTTAAAATGTATGTTAGTTACAGGCATGCAGTTTCTTATAGCAGAGGTATTACAATTACAGTCTTTGTGGTAGTTTGGTAGATAATTCTGCACAGTTCACTTTACTGAAAGTCTAAGTGAACAGCAAGTACTATAGGCAACATATAATGCACACACATACATGCATTACGTTCTTAGTTGTAAGCACTTTTAATTAACAAACCTGCAGTAGATCCCACCTCTGTAGCATGAAATGAGCAAGCTGATTTTGCCAAATTTACTCCTGTTTTAATCAACTGATAGCTCTCTTCTTTGTTCAGTCCAAGATATTTTATGAATCCTCCAACACTGGCTTGGTATGTATTTGTCTGCAACACATCAGCTCCCGCTAGAATGTGGACAGTTACAATCAGACTGTTGTTGTGAGAGTCAAGGTTCTTGCAGCACTGATGCTGAAGATTCAAGTCTTCAGGATGTGAAGCTGTGTCAGGTGTGTAGTTCTGCCTATTTTAAAGGCACTACATTCCTTCAAAACATCAGAAACAACACACCAATGAAACAGTGTCAAATCCCACAAGACTAGAATCTGCAGTAGTACTGTTTCTTGAAAAGCAATATATGATGAGGATGCTATAACTCTTTGGATTTTTCACACTAGGTCCAAATGAGTACATCACCATTTTTCTGTTTGTACTTTGGTTTTGTCCACTAGCAACCAACACACCCTATACACTGTATAATGTGTCTTCAAATGCAATAGGCATGTTTCAGCCAAATATGAAGACTGCATCGTGGTTATGTAAAATAATTATGTGGAGTTTGTAGTTATAGTCTCTGGAACATTATGCTAAGGCTCCTGCAATCTTTGGGAGAAATGTATTACACAAGTTGTTTAAAACAAATTTTCTGCACTAATTAGGTGTTTAAGCCGTTCATTCATGATAATTTTCTGGAAAAAATCTACCTCATAAGAATATCTGGACCAAGGGTGACAAAATAATAGGAGAGGAGAGTACATTTCACAGTAATGAGCTTCATACTCTTCACCACATACTGTCATAATCGCCAGGTTGAAAAGGATGTGATGGTGTGGGCTTGTAACATGAACATGAGTGTTGCATGTAAAACTTTGGACGGAAAGTGTTGAATGGAACAGGCCAATAGGGAAACTTGAGTGTAGATGGTACAATAATATTAAAATTAATTTTAAAACAAAATAAAATATCAGACTATGGAGTAGATTCATGTGGGATGAGTGGTGGACTCTTCTAAATGCAGTAACAAACTTCCATGTTTCATAAACAGTTGATAACTTCCTCACTGTCTGATTACTTATTAGTTTCTTAAGTCAGACTCTGCTCTGTAGCGATAGTTATAGTTCACAGGCCTGCATGTTTGGTTTTAAAAACACAGTAAGCAGTCCTGTTACAGGCCTGGAGTGGCCCAGATGGTTCCAGGAATTTAAGGTTCCCAGATTTCATGACAACACTTTAAAAACATAGTACTGATTGGAAATCATGAAGTAAAATAAATATGGGAATAGGATGACTGCAAAGAGATCTTACAAATCAATACCAGCCACACTGCTTTCAACAAATAAAATAGTAGAATAAAGTTACTGAAAGCAAACGTGGAAATGAGAATGTCTAGTCCAATTATAATTCCATTATTTATAAGATTTACATATTAGGAAACATAATCAGTGTGCCTACCTCGCAGGAAATCCAGATGAGTGTTAATGACTGCATTTGGGGTGGTGTGCAGAAAACTAGCACTCCACAGTGGTGTGCCATCTATGGGGTCACTTACATGGTTACGCAACTGTGTGGAAAATCCACCATCCAGCACATGTATCTGACTTTCTAATGCACACATTATTTCCTTTCAGCTAGAATAGATTTTTATATTCTTTAACAACAGAAGATTTACTCTCTCAGGAGAAAGAACAGTATAACTGTTACATCAGAGCAAGATATCTGAAACAGACGTTACAGAAAGTTACTGAACAGTGTTCCCTAACAAAAGATGATAACGTATAATACAAGGTATCTGAACTATGCTTAATAATTACTGTGCAGCCTATCTGATCTCTGCTGTATACTGTTGTTTAATAATAAAATAGTGCAACTCTCGTTAAAGTAGCTCACGCAGAGGTTGTATAAATTTCTTGGGCATTTTAGTGTCTTCAGCGAAATTAAAATGCTGGGCCACCAGGCTGTGTTGAAAGCGCCTTTAACATCAAAACTTATTAGTGCTACGTATTGTCCATCATTTAAACTATCCTGCACAAAATCCTTTAGAGCCATCACAGCATCTACTGTACTAGTTTGTGGAGTGAATCCGTATTGGTTTTTACTCATTAGATTATTTGAGTACATATAATGCATTATTCTGTTTATTGGTACTGTTTCAAGCCCTTTAGATGCTGTATTGATCAAACTTATTGGAAGATATTTGGAGATATCATCACTGGTTTCTTTTCCTGGCTTGACTATTGGTATTATTTTTGCTGTCTTCCATATTCTGGGAAGACAGGCCATCCTCCAGCACCCGCTGTACAAAGCTGTGGTAGACTTGGGCAACAAGTTGAAAGCGCGATGGAGAATGTCACTCGTTATACCGCCTTCGCCTGGAACTTTATTCTTATTCATTCCCTTTATAGCATCTCTTATTTCTACTGGTGTGAACAGTTTATCATCTTCTGTTTTTATTGGTTCTTTAATTTGAGCCCTAATTAGTTTATGGCGTTCGTTATCTGTTTCCTCATTGTCTTCTGGTGTGAAGGAATCTACCATGAAGCACAGCGTATCTGCCGTATCTGTAGTAACATTTCCGTCAGGCTTTCTTACGGTTGAGAGTGAGCTGCAGCTTTTAATATTACCAGTTGCTAGTTTATAAACAGCACTCCAAGGATTTGACACCGTGGTAATGTTGCAATATTGCTTCCATGAATGCATCTTTGTCTTCCTAAGTGTTGCTTTGTAATCCCTTTTCTCCTGCAGGTACTGCTGTTTTATGGCTTCCCTCAATTTGTCGTGTTTGGTTCACTAGTATTGCTGTCTAATGGCGTTTGTCTTTCTCATTATAGTGAGTTCCCTCGTCCACCAGGGTACTGACTTGTTTTCAATGGTCTTTTTCGATAGTTTCCATACTTTGAAAGACTTCTTGCTTGCTGCAGTTAGAGAATCTTGATGCTTTTCGACAGCATTTTCAATGTCAGTTTCTGATGTTACTAGTACGTACAGTGGGTTGTCTAGGTTTTCTGTTTCACTGATCTTAAAGTTGTTTTTTATTTCTTTAATAAAGTTATCATCAAACTTTTTAAAGCCTTCTTTCCTCGTTACGTATTTTGTACCATGGAAGTTGTAATCATTGGTTATATCCTTGCTTTTTTCAATACGGAAGGTTATAATCCTTTGATCTGAAGAACTTCCATGTTCATTACAATGCCACTTATTTAGAAGAGTCACCATTTTATTATCAGCTATTGTTAATTCTACGTTGCTGGTACCTCTGACTCAAATGTTGTAAGTTTACTGTCTTTGTTGACAATATGTATTCGATTACTTATTACACTCTTCCAATGTTCTCCCTCTTTTATTAGTTAACACGTCATGCCACATTTTTTACCTTGAGTTGCTTTCCAGAGCCACTAGTAATCCTCTCCCTTTAGCAAACTGCAATATATTTTCTATTGTATATATGTCCATAGTGATTTCATTTTCAATTTCAAGATATATGTTTGCAGGTATAAATTTCAAGTTACCTTGAATTATCTCTACTACAACAATATCTTCTTTTGATAAATGGCTTATTAGGAGGGCATCTATCTGTTTATTGGCGACCACAATTGCGGGCTTCTTTCTCCTGTTTCCGCAGGAGAATATCCTGTACTTTCATGAAATTCCTGTTACTTGGTTTTGATAGACATACGGTTCCTGTACGAAAGCTGTGTCTATGGCGATTTTCATTGTGAGTTTATTAAAATTGTCAGTTGCTGTTTTTGAATGTTGCAAGTTAATCTGCATTCATCTAAGTGAGATGTTACCAGATTTCTTGTGGAACTGCGTGTGTATTGATACCATTTTATATTTCTGCAGTCTGGGGTTCAGGAGCGTAATCTACAGTGTCAAACCGTAAGTAAGAATATGTCATGCGGTGGAACATTCAAAGCGTTTAAAAGTCCGGGAAATGATGGTATTTAATTAAAAGACCATCCAGTAGGCAATATGTTAACATGGTTTTAGATTTCTCTTCATTATTAAAGTTAATCTTATTGTTTTTCACCCATTCTGTAATTTTGCTCATTTCAAGATTCGTAAAGTTTTCTGCTTCACTTACTCTTTTACCTCTAATCGCTAGCATCAAATCATCGGCAAATGCGATGGCTTTTGTCCATCTTGTAAAATTAAGGTTCAGTAATTAGTTACATTGGCTGTTCCAGAAACCTGGGCCGCAACAAGATCCCTGTGGGCATCCTCTGCTTACTTCTCTCTTCATTCTAATGCTGTTAGTTGACAAAATAGCAGTCCGTTGCCTGAAGTAGCTCCTTGTTATGTTATATAAATTTTTAGGGCATCCACAAGCTTGTAAGTTTTTCAATATGCTAGGCCACTAGGCAACGTCAAAGGTGCCTGTAACTTCTAGGCTTACTAGTACTAGGACATCCCCCGCTTTCAACCCTTCTTCTATGAAGTCCTTCACCGCAATCACCACATCTGTGGTGCTCTTATGCGGAGTAAATCCATACTGGTTGTTATTCATAAAACTGTTGGAATAAACATGATGATTAATTCTGTTTATTAGAACTTTCTCCAGTACTCTACATCCACTGTTTAAGACTTATTGGGCGAAATTTCGATGTCTTCACTGTTTTATTTTCCAGATTTTACAATTGGGGTAGGCTTTGCTCTTTTCCACCTCTTTGGGAAAACTCCACTTCTTAAACACCCGTCGTTATACATGGCCGTTATAAATCTTGGAAAAAATCCAAATGTTTGTTTATAAATTTCGCCAGTAATCCCGTCATCTCCTGGTGCTTTCTTGTTATCCATACTTCTACGGCACTTCTGATTTCATCTACAGTACGTACGTAGGTACATATGTATGTATGTATTGAATGTATGTATGAATGCATGTATGTATACATGTATGCATCCATGCATGTGTGAATATATGTATATACACATGTACATATGTATGTATCTATGTATATATGTATTATGAATGTATTATGTATGTATGTGTGAATGTATTTACATACGTATATATGTATGTATGTACGTATGTATGCATGTTTGTATGTATGAATGTATTTACATACATACATGTATCTATGTACATACGTATGTATGCATGTATTTACATACATACGTACGTACATGTGTGTGTATGTACGTATGTACGTATGTACGTACGTATATTAAACTGTAGTATTAGTACCCAAAAAACTTTTACGTAGTTACTGCAGATGACTTAATTATTTGTTCTTTATGTATCATTTGGGCTTCTGTGAACAGAAATCTGTGTAGTGTCATGTCCTGTCATATGGTGGCATTCTGTGGAACTCCGTTTAGCCTATTAATGCCACGTGCAATCTGGTGACTGTCCATGCAACTCTTAATGTGGGAGTGTGACAGGACTGACATTTCTGAAGTGTATATGTGTGTGTGTGTGTGTGTGTGTGTGTGTGTGTGTGTATATACAGGTGTCCCAGG
>JGI24700J35501_10930539_pt1 | contig 15268 bp, 10 predicted proteins | sample TergutTh196P1_FD_35501 | JGI IMG/M metagenome (IMG submission 35501)
TGAAATTAAATATTAGTCATAACTTTACAATTGAAGATATTCATAAAATACGTGAATATAACTACGAAGTAACTAAAAATATGAGTTTAGAAGAACGAAATAATTATTACAAAGCACGAGCAAAGAAAGCACTCGAAACAATGGCGTTGCTAAAAAAACAGATGTCTTGATTACTAACCTAAGAAAACAAAAAATAGATAACCCCAGGTACGTAGGAATGCTCAACACAGATATAAAACCATATCATGTATCTACCTCATTATGAGACCTAGTATTTATCCACACAAGTTATCTATTAAGTGTATTATACCTTTTTTATATAAAAACGTCAACTCTTTTTTTGGAGTACCCAAAACTCGCCGCCGAGTTCGGGTTCACCATAGTACCCTCCGCTGGTATGCAGGAAGCGGAGAGAGATAGAATTGGAGAAAAATAATATAGAAATATAAATATTATATTCCAATAGCAACAGTAGCACAAACAAGCCTTTTTCGCTGTTTTTCAAACACTAAAAAAGGCTTGTTTTTAAAGACTTTTGAAATTCCCATAATTTTACATTCGGCACAAAAACGGCACAAAAAAAATTGAAAAATATGTGCAAAAACGGAAATTCAACAAAAACAAGAGGTGCAGAAAATGGCTTAATTGCGTTGGGCTAAAGTGATTTTTAGAGCTTTTTTTGATTTTTAGGGCAACCCCGTAGACTTAGCCATAGAGTCTCACATAAAGAGTTTCAAAGTTCGCATCAGAACGGCTCCAATTTTGTTTCAAAACGCCTCTATAACACCATTCTACTCTTGCAAATCATAAATAATCCCTTTCAATTTATTCTTCCAAATTTAGGTGATTAAGCAGTTGAAATAATAAATAATAACTAATAAATCAAAAAATAAAAAAATCTCGGAATTTGCTTTTTATTCAGTTTTATGGTAATCTAATTGTGAAGATTTAACTTAGAAACTGATAAAACTCGTGCAATAAGGAGAGTAATAGTGGACATTTCGCAGCTTCCGGATGAGATGCAAAGAGATAGTGCAAAGGTACAATTTGACAATAACAAGAAGTCAAAAAATCCAGAGCCCTTTGTTGATATAGAATTTGATGAAATACCCAACACAGCACCCTACACAAAAGAAAAACTTAATAAAAAAAATATACGAGCTAAACAAAATAAACAAAATTTGCAAAATATACGCAAGATTTTTTTGAAAATGCACGGTCTCAGAAAATATGAAAAGGTATATGGTAGCTATACTCCCGCAATTGAGCTTTTTGTACTTCAAGCAAAGTATATGGTAGATTTCACAGATGATTATGATACCGTTGTACCCTTTGAAACATTCTATCCAAGGTATGAGTATATGAATGATCAACAGTTACGCACATATTTTACTTGGCGGGCAAAGGTTAGGCAAGGACAAATAGATGACACATCGTTATCTTATGTGCTTTGTTATATCTATGAGTTAATTAATAATATTGGAGCTTTAAATGCAAAAGAAGTTATAGACAAGTTGTTTGAGATATGGGAAGGGTTTCGCGTATACAATACTAAAATTGACTTATATTTAGCAGCGTGGATAAAGGATTATTACGTGGTTAACTCTCCGGAATATACCTTTGATTCAATAATAAGCCGATTTCCTGTACCTTATAAAGAAGATAGTAAACTGTTTCAAAAACTTGAACACAGTATATGGGATATAGAGCTTGTAGAAATGAATTCTCAGCACAAAATTACCGGCATGGCTTTTTACAAAAAAGGTAATCAAAAAGTAATAGAAGGCTGTTTGAATGCTGTTTTTAACGCACTCGCCAAACTATTTGTTGAAAAAAAGTTGGATTTGGTCAATCTTTATGTATATTTAAGCATTGAATATTATGAACCTTTTGGTTGGGGGCTGTATAAACCGGAGCAACACCCTAACACAACTGTAAAATTGAGTGATTATGAGGTTTACACCTATGAAGACGGCTACTGGTCTTTGCAGAAGTATAGGCATACAGATTTTAATATTACAAAGGGTTATATTCTAAAAACAATAGAGATTGAAATGCGAAAGGCATTCGGTAGCAAGCAGAGCCTTACTGAACCAAAAACCAAAAACATTAACAAAGAATTGCGAGAGGGTTACAGATCTTGGGAAAATGTAGGTAGTTGGAGTAAGAAAGTGAGTGCCTTGCTAAAAAGCAAGGAATTTGAACAAACAATTAAAACCGCAATTTATGATTACCAAAAAACAGCTAACATCATTGTTGAAAAAGGCATTGTTACAGAACGAAAACCTATTGAAATTGATTTAAGCAAGCTAGACAAAATACAAAAAGATCACGAAACAACAGCACAAAAACTCATTACGGAAGATATTTTGAAAGATAGCTTAAAGGATGGCTTTAAAAAACCGCCAATAATTGCTCCACAAAAACAGACGACCACTACTGTTGCACCCGGTTTTACAGGGCTTGCCGCTTCCCTGAACAATGACGAAGCACAAATACTTGTTGCACTGCTAAACAAACAACAAATATCGCAAAACAGCGAGTTATTAATTGAATCAATTAACGAAAAAGCACAAACATCCATCGGAGATATAGTCATAAATACCACCGGTGAAAGTTTATGTATTTACGAAGAATATGAGGGTGAATTGCTTTCAGTTTTGTGAAATAATCGACCATATAATATGCATGATGCTTTATGATGCTTTGCCTTGAATGAAAGGAAAAAAAGGTAAAAATGACTACAAAAATACCGCCACGTGTTGCAAATACGTTACTCAATGCCTTGAAAGGGGGAGTTGTGCCTCGCACCGGTCTCGGTTACATTACAGTTGGCAGAAAAGAAGAAATAGATGCACTGCTACACGATGTTGACACCATTTCCGTTGGGGGTGCGTCCTTTCGGTTTATTGTTGGCAAATTTGGTGCCGGCAAGAGCTTTCTTTTGCAAACAATACGTAACTATGCCATGGAACGAGGTTTCGTTGTAATAGATGCGGATTTGTCGCCGGAGCGTCGCTTTGTTGGCAGTAAAGGAGAGGGGCTGGCAACATACAGAGAACTTATGAAAAATTTGTCTACACATGCTTCTCCGGATGGAGGTGCCTTGGGTCTTCTGTTATCTAAATGGATATCTGCGTTAAAAACAGATGTAATGGCAGAAAATACCATATCTGCCGACGACGATTCACTAAACCGATTGGTAGAGATAAAAATACACAAGACGATTGACGAGTTGGAAACCGCCGTTCATGGTTTCGATTTTGCGAAAGTAATATCATTGTACTGGAAAGCTACAGTAAACGAGGACGATGAAACAAAAAGCAAAACGCTAAAATGGCTACGAGGCGAATATTCTACCAAAACCGAGGCAAAACACGAGTTGGGTGTTGGTGTTATAATAAATGACAGCAATTGGTACGACTATGTAAAACTAATGTCGTTGTTTGTTATAAAGGCGGGTTACAAGGGTACGTTAATGATTGTGGATGAACTTGTGAATTTGTACAAAATACCCCACACAATTACACGACAATATAATTTTGAAAAGATATTAACGATGTATAACGATATAATGCAAGGCAAGGCTCATTATCTTGGTGTTATAATGGGCGGCACACCGGAAAGTATAGCGGACACACGCAGAGGTATTTTTAGTTACGAAGCTCTAAAATCCCGCTTGGAGAGCAGCCGTTTTTCTGACGGTGTTACGAGAGATTTGCTCTCGCCAATAATTACATTAAAACCATTGGTGCCGGAAGAAATGTATTTTTTAATACAAAAGCTGGAACATATACACGGGCAAGTTTACAAATATGAGCCACAGCTAAGTAGCGAAGATTTGCAGTTTTTTATAAAAAAAGAATATAGCCGTGTTGGGTCAGGAACGCTCATAACCCCGCGAGAGATGATTCGCGATTTTATCGAGATTTTAAACATAATGCTACAAAACCCAAACAAAACCGTAAAAAATATACTACAGAGCGACAGTTTTGCTTATGCCGCATCAACAGAAAACAACGAGGAAATACAAGACAATTTTAAGGGGTTTGAGTTATGAGTGTGTTTGAAAAACTTGCCCCTTTTATACAAAATTATATATATTACCAAGGTTGGGAATCTTTAAAAGAGATACAAGTTGCGGCGTGTGATGTAATATTTAACAGTGATAGCAACCTTTTGATTGCAACCCCGACAGCATCCGGCAAAACAGAAGCCGCCTTTTTGCCTATAATAACAGAACTGTACAACAAACCGCCCGACAGTGTTGGGTTACTTTATATTGCACCTTTAAAGGCGTTAATAAACGATCAATTTATTCGTATAGAGGAGTTGTTGCAAGAGGCACATATACCGGTAACAAAGTGGCATGCAGACGCATCTCAATCAAAAAAACAAAAATTGTTAAAAGATTCTATTGGTGGCGTTTTACAAATAACACCGGAATCTTTGGAAGCAATGCTTATGACTCGCAAACAAAATATTGTTACGCTATTTTCCGACCTACGTTTTATCGTAATAGATGAAGTACATAATTTTCTCGGGCAAGACAGAGGAATACAGCTATCTTGTATAATGGAGCGCATTCAAACCTTAACGGGAAATATTCCCAGACGTGTTGGGTTGTCAGCAACAATAGGCAATCTGTCTGTTGCGGAAGATTGGCTTTGTGCAGGAACAAACAAAAAGTGTATTACCCCCAAAGTAGGTGCCGAAAGGCGTAGAGCTCGTATTATGTTGGACCATTTTTACACACTCCCCGAAGCCCAAGGCACCAACAAAGAAATTGAAAAAACCGAAAAAACCAAAAAAATCGAAGAAAGTTGGCTCGCTTATTATGAATCGATATATAATTTGGTAAAAGGCAAAAAAAGCATTGTTTTTGCAAATTCTCGCAAAGAAGTTGAACGCAATATTGTTAATTTAAAAGAACTTGCGGAAAAGAAAAGGGAACGAGATGTTTTTTTTGTTCACCACGGGAGCATCTCTGCGTCTAACCGAGAATATGCTGAAGAGCAGATGAAAAATGCAGATCTGCCCATTGTAACGGGTGCAACCGTTACACTAGAGCTTGGTATAGATCTGGGCGATTTGGATAGAATTGTACAAACGGGCTGTCCCCACTCCGTATCCGGCTTGGCACAACGGCTGGGCAGAAGCGGTAGACGCAGTGGTATCTCTGAAATGTCCTTTGTATTTAACGAAGAGATTCCCACAGAAAACAACGACTGGTACAAAAATATAAACTGGCAGTTAGTAAAGTGCATTGCATTAATAGAATTATACAGAGAAAATTGGCTTGAACCTACAAATATAGAAAAATACCCATTTAGTATGCTGTTTCATCAAACTATGAGTTTTCTTTTTAGCAACGGAGAAGCAAGCCCGGGCTTTTTAGCACAAACTATTCTTAACTTGAGCGTTTTTCACCATATTTCACAAGAAGATTATAAAGAGCTTCTCCGTTTTATGCTGGAAAACGGTCATATTGAGCGAACGGCAACCGGTGGGTTGTTAATAGGCCACCGCGGGGAACAGCTAACAAACCATTACAGTTTTTTTGCCGTGTTTGAAACACCAATAGAATACTCTGTCAGGGATAAATCCCATAAGATTGGTACATTAAGCGATCCAATGCCGCCGGACACTACATTTGTTTTGGCGGGCAAAACATGGACCGTTACAGAGCTTGATATGGCACATAAGGTGATTTATGTAAAAAGTGCAAAAGGCAAGCCTCCGACTGTGTGGCATGGGTCCGGATTTGATTTTGAGCATACAAAAGTGCTACAAAAAATGAAAAGCATAATTGCAAGCAACACCACATACCCTTATTTAACAAATAGTGCAAAAATGCGCCTTGAAGAAATACGCACAATAATCCGGCAAATGGGTATATTAGACACAAAATTTTTTTCCCTTGCTCCAAATACGTATGGTTTTTTTCCGTGGCTTGGCACAAAAGGGCAAAACGCCCTTTGTTTTGCATTGACAGCCATCTTAGCTGAATCCTCAATAGAAAACGACCGATGGCCAATGATCATAGCAAAAAACGTTACTCACAAAAAATTGCTTAATGCACTGGAATTATTAAGTACAAAAACCATAACAATTAACGATCTTGCCATACCCGAAGAATTGCCGATTATGGGCAAATTTGGGGAGTATATTCCGCAAAATCTGCTACGCAAACAATTTATAGACAAATATATTGATATTACCGAAATACAGCACTTTTCCAAACAATTGCCGATTTAAAAAATAATGACGAAAAGTGCTATAACAAATCCGGGCGGCGTTTTGCAGTTATCTCTATGGCTTGTGTTTGTCTATATTTTTCTATCTCTTTATGATTTCCTCCCAACAGCACCGATGGTACCTCTCGTCCCAAAAATATCGGCGGGCGGGTGTATTGGGAATGTTCCAATAGCCCATTTTCAAAACTCTCATTTTCTGTGGCTTCCTTTTTGCTTAATACATTTGGCACAAGCCTTGCGGTGGCATCTATAACTACCATTGCCGCAAGCTCTCCCCCCGTCAATACATAATCGCCAATAGATATTTCGTCGGTTGCAATCTCGTCTATAACACGCTGATCGATACCTTCGTAATGACCGCATATAAAAACTATGTTGCTTTGCCCGGCATAATGTTTTGCGATTTGTTGGGTAAAAGGGCGACCCCTTGGGCTAAGATGGCACACAATCGTGTTTTTGTCTACTCCTTCTATAGATCTATACGCTTCATAAATGGGCTGTGGCCGCATTATTAGCCCCGTTCCGCCACCGTAGGGATAATCGTCAACTTTGTTATGCTTATTCCCGGCAAAATCTCTTATGTTTACGCAGTTAATAAAAATTATCCCGTTGTCTATAGCACGCTTAATCACACTGTGATTTAAGCCGTCAAAAATCATTTGAGGAAAAAGTGTAAGAACGTGAAATTTTATGGGATTCGCGGGATTCATAATAGCCCCTTGGGCAATTTGACATCCATTGTGGCGGCCGCAATATCAACTTTTACAATACAGCTTTTTATTGCGGGAATCAGCAACTTGTCGCCGACTACATAAACGTCATTTGCTCCCGTTTGTATAACGTCTTTTATCTCTCCCAAATATTTACCGTTTTCGTATACCTTAATACCGTACAAATCTCTTATATAATATTCATCCTCTTGTAATGGCAGTGCCATCTCATTAGGAATTTTTATTAATGCCCCTTTTAACAGTTGTGCTTGGTTTACTGTATCTATCTGCTCAAATTTCACTATAAGCAACTTTTGCTGATGTTTTACATATTGTATTATATATTGCTGAGCTCTATCTCCTTGAGAGACCCACACTTGTTTTAATAGTGAAAAACGGCTCGGATCATCTGTCGTTGGATATACCTTCAAATCACCCTTTAAGCCGTGGGTGTTTACTATTTTTCCTATTTCAAAATCCATAACAATTCTCCCGTTCTCATAAAAAAATAAAAAAGACAACCCCCTTGGAAATCGCATGATTTTCAAGGGGGTCTGCTAAATCAGGGCTGAAAGGATTCGAACCTTTGGATGCAGGGATCAAAACCCTGTGCCTTACCGCTTGGCGACAACCCTACAAAAAAAGCGCGAAACGGGATTTGAACCCGCGACCCTCGCCTTGGCAAGGCGATGCTCTACCACTGAGCTATTCACGCATAATTTATAATTTCTAAAATTTCTAGTCAAACAACTATAATCAACAACAGATAATATTGTACACCTTTTTTTATAACTTGTCAACTGCCTACACACGAATCGTCAATACGCTAGATTACAACAAAAAATATCAACATAAAATATCCGATTTAGCAAAGTCTAGGTTAAAACAATGATAGTTTCGCATGTATTCAAATAAACTTAAACAATATTTTGTGTTTTGAGAGGATATTTTTTGACATATCCTACTTTGTGTTTTGCGTTATTATACCCAAAGGAGCGGACAATTCCGCTCCTTTGGGTATATTTTTTTGAATTTATTTTTATCGTATTTTTATCGCCAGTGCTTCATAAGCCCTTAGTTGAATTTTTCCATCACTTAAAACAATATCTCCATAATTGCTAATTAACACATCTTCATACGTTAAGTTCCCATCCAATATGGTAACTTCAGTTTCTTTTTCATAAAAATTGCAAACCACCAAAATCCCTTCTCCATTATATTTGCGTGTGTATGCAAATACATCAGAGCTGTCCTCATATGCGGGAGCATAAGTTCCAAGGGAGATAATATCATTTTCTTTACGCAGTTGCACAAGTTTTTTGTAATGATTAAAAATACTGTCGTTGTCTGCTAAGGCGGCTTGTGTGTTTATTGTTTCGTAGTTTTTTGCAGGGCTAATCCATGGAGTTTTTGTGGTGAACCCTGCATTGGCAGTATTGTCCCATTGCATTGGCGTACGAGCGTTATCCCTGGACTTTTGTGCCAAAATATCTAAAATCTCTTCTTCTTGTTTTCCTTCATCTTTTAAAATATTATAGTAATTTATACTCTCCACATCCCTATAGTCATCTATGGATGTGAAGCCGGCGTTTGTCATGCCGATTTCCTCTCCTTGATAAATAAAGGGAGTCCCTTTCATTAGGTGAATTGCTGTTGCGAGCATTTTTGCCGATTTTTTATGATATGCGCCATCACATCCAAACCGAGAAACACTGCGGGGCTGGTCGTGGTTGCACAAAAAAACAGCTTGAGAACCTCCTCCAATCTGCATTTGTACTTGCCATGTATGCAGCAGATTTTTTAGGGCCAAAAAATCAAAAGGAGCTTTTGTCCATTTTTGACCGTCAACATAGTCTACTTTTAAATGGTGAAAGTTAAATACCAGGTGAAGCTCATTTTCTTTTGGATTGGAATATTTTATGCAGTTTTCTATCGTTGTAGAGGACATTTCCCCCACCGTAACACAATCATAATTACCAAAAGTGTTAGAGTTTAACTCTTTTAGATAAGTGTGTATATGCGGCCCGTCAGTATAAAAACGGCGACCGTCCCCCGTGAGATCGTCTTCGTAAATGTGCGGTTTGCTAATGAGGTTTATTACATCGAACCTAAAGCCTCGTATCCCTTTGTCAAGCCAAAAGTTCACCACTGCATAAATTTCTTTTCGCAGGTTTTCGTTTTTCCAATTTAAATCCGGTTGGGAAACGTCAAAAAGATGCAGGTAATATTCATCGCCAACTTTTTCCCAAGCATTGCCTCCAAATTTTGAAATCCAGTTTGTTGGTTCGCTACCGTCTTTTTTTGGTGGCTCAAATATATAGTAATCCTTATATTTTTGCTCCCCCGCCAACGCTTTTTTAAACCACATATGTTCACTGCTTGTGTGATTAAAGACCATATCCAGCATTATTATTATGCCTAAGTCTTCGCATAAAGCCACAAGCTGATCAAAATCATCCATTGTTCCGTAGACCGGATCTATCTCTGTGTAGTGCGCCACATCGTAGCCGTTATCTTTTCCCGGAGACTTGTAGATGGGTGTTAACCAAATACAGTCAACTCCCAGTTCAACGATATACGGGAGTTTTTTTATAATGCCCTGTATGTCCCCTATTCCATCGCCATTTGTATCAGCAAAAGATTTGGGGTATATTTGATATACGGTCATTTTGTTTATATCCATAATGCGTAAACCATCCTTAAACTATCAGGGCAAACGCATGAAAACGTAAAACCGTGGGGCACTGCCCCACACCCCGCTGGGGCCACGGGCCCCAGACCCCATTTTTTAACATGAGTTAAATTTTCGAGGGGGTTTGTGGGCGAAGCCCCCTAGGGTTTCTTCATGCGTAAACCTTCCTTAAACTATGGGTAAACCATATTTTCTTTTTTTATATTCCGCAAAACTTCTTCATAATATTTTTTGGCTTCCCATTTCGCTAAAAACAAATTGTGTTCCCGATAGTTGCCGCATTGTGCTGATGTAGTTGCGGGTACTTCTTCCTCCGAGAAGTCGATTATATATTTAAACGCATTTTTAACAACCTCCAACACATCTTCGGAAACAAGTTCTCCTTTCATAAGTAAATACATGCCGGTGCGACAGCCCATCGGCCCGATATAAACAACGTCATCGGCAATGCCGCTAAGAGGACCTCGCAAATACACAGCAAGCAAATGTTCCATGCTGTGTATCGCAGGCACATCCAGGGGGGGCTCTATGTTAGGACGCTTTAAACGAATGTCAAAAGTAGTTACGCAACCGTCGTTTATATAGTCTTTCCTGGAAACGTAAAGCCCGGGCAACAATTTGTCGTGATCTATTGCAAAACTTGCTACATCCATATTTCTCACCTCGCTATGATTCTAAACTTTCTATTAATATTTCCAGGGGCTTACCATTGCTAAGATCAACAGAAAACTTTAGCTTCCCGGCAGAATTGCTTTTCATGCTTCCCAACTTAGTTTTACCCGCTGTTATTCTGTATAATGTTTCGGCAGTTAGTTGTACTGTAATATTTGTGCTTTTATAGCCTTCAGCCACAAAAACTACTTCATCCTTTTCTTTTTTGTAAAAATTGTGTATTGCGGTACCCGGGTTTGTTTCTATTAAAAACTCGTCGTTCTTTTCCAAGCGAGTGGCTTCGTTATATGTGCGTAGGCTGTAGCTGTTGCCTTCAAAAAGAAACCCATCCACTTTTTGTTTTACCGTAGTTTGATAATCACCAAAACTAATGGTATTATCTTCTTGCACTTGTATCCCATCTTTTATAACAGCCATTTTTTGTGCCTCCTTATGAACACACCGCTTTATAGCGGTTTAATTTTAAAAACATCAAACATATTCTAATAAAACACGTTTTGCATATCAAAGGTTATGTTTCCTTGGTATATCCTAAGACGGAGTATTTGGAAGTTGTCGTTTACCTCCTCTTCGTGAAATAAACCGCTTAGGTTAATGTAATTTACACCATTTTCTATTACACTGCTATTTTCTGCGTCGGTAGATGATATTACAAAAATACTGCGTTGGGTTGCCATTTGCTCCAGTGCATGGCGAAACATTTGCTGCTCATGAGCCGGCAACGTGTACATTTGTCGATTAACTAAAATTATTACATGTTCTATTTCAAAATAGGCTATTTCTCGTACAAAACTCCAGTTGTACGGAGATGTACCCGTTAAGGAACCCCTTTCCGCATTAAGGCTAATTACTGCCGCTCCATTACCAAGGTTGTGGAATGAGTAATTGCTGGTCCAAGAAAGGGTCGGTAAGTTTTCCATTCCTTCTATTTCTGTGGGACCGGAAAAAACCCCCAAATTTGAACCCCTCATAAAATTATGAAGAGCGTTGTTGCGTATTTGTACATGAAAGTTTAAGTCGTCTGTGTCAAAAAAAGGCTCAACAGACGTGTTACCCACAACGGTAATATCAAAACCAGGCTCATGCGGATCAAGGAAAGCACGGTAAGGATTGCGGCTAACATGCGAAGCCGGGTGGGATATATGGCCTTGCTCATTTACGTTTACACCAATATATGTCGCAACAGTTCCCACGCTAGCACGAATAACACCGGATTCGGTTCCGGCTGTAAACACACCATTATAAAAAGTGCCAACTTCTATGGGCATAATATCTACACGCACCACATTTAACGGCCCCCTGTGTCCAAGCGGACTAAGCCCGGTAAAAGCAAGGGATATAGACTCCCCTGTGTCAAGTTCCAATTCCTGCATATTTGGCACAATTTGTGCAAGGTCTAATACTTCCACCTCTACAGTGGCGTTATGGATGCCAAAGGCAAGGTTTATATCGAAAGTCCCCGGTATTGTGGGGAAAAACCTATTCCCCTCCCTAGGTAACATCGGTACGGAAGAAATGTGAGCAAAGGCAGAATCTATCACAAGGTTGTTAAGATGAGCATCCAATCCCACAGGATACACATGCAACGCATCTCCCACAAAAACTCGATTGGGAAAAGTACGTATGTCTATACCGGTTAACTCACCTACGGGAGCATTGTTAAAAACCCCCAGAGCGTTAACTACACGCCTTTGAGCTTCGTCGCTAAAAGTATTTATCGCTCGCACATAGGCTTCTCTCGGGGTTCGCAATCCTAGAGTAGTAGAGCCACCTCCATCAAAGTGCATGGCTCTATATGCCCCAAGTTCCAAAAGAATCGTCGCCATCTCTTCATGGGTCGCCCCGATACTCGTCCCCCTACCATCGACAGCTACCAAAAAGACAGTATCGCTCATTTGGTTAAACCCTATTGCTGAACGCGGGTGCCTGGCGTTTGGTGCAACAATATAACCTGTTGTACTAAGCTCACCGTGTTCTAAAATTATAGAGCCGCCCCCAATGGCTTGCCATATCATGTCCATATCTACATTTGCTTCAATATAAAGCTCCGCAGAATGTCCAACCAAAACACTTTCCGTAAAATAGTAGGCATATGATTCGGCAAGTGCAATAATAAAGCCGTTATAAGGCACGTATACCAATTCCCCCGGATATGAAATATGTGTTATTACGCCATCTTCCACAACAACTTTCACAAGTCCCTCTTGGCGAGAATCTATGCCCGCTGTGTTATAAATAGCGTGTTGGTCAAATATAGTGGCAGATATGGGGTCCGCCTCAATCTTGTTGATTCCCTGTATAGTTAAATTTCTAATACCATCGTTTAAAAATATAATGTCTGCTTGTACATATTCAATGAGGGGAGTGTTGTATATATCCATGAGGAAAGTCGCGAAACTGGTCCCCCCGCGGTTCATTTCCAACAGTAGCCCATTTTGTATCAATTGTCCGTAAGATGTGCCGGGGTTTAGGCTCATATTAAAAAAATCTGCATTGATACCGCCAACCGCTCCGCTGTACTGTAACATGTTAGTGGTAGTATCGCGGTCCCCGTGGCTCGGTGTAACCGGACCCAAGGTTAACCCGGGATAGTCCAAGTGAACGGTAATAACGTGTACATCCACAATCCCTGCACTCGTTATATGCCTATTTTGTTGATAATACACTCCCCGGGAAATAGGAAAGCCGGTCGTATGCGTATGTATTGGAGAGGCGTGAGCCGCTGTTACTCCAACAAAAATGAATAAAGCAGTCGATAACATTTTTTTCAACATTTTTTTTGATATTTTTTTCAATATTTTTTCCAAAATAACCTCCATATTCCACATCATTGGTATTCTATTGATGTTTTGCTGATAGTTTCAGGATTTTTTTCTCTACTTCAATATTGTAAACCACCTACAAAAAAAATGCAATTAATTATCAAATTTGTAACCGAAAAATTATATTTGACGAACACCTTGAGAATATGTTACAATATTCAACCTGATGGTAGGATCCCATAGATGGTTTGGAGGTGTTTTCAAAAAATGAATAAAAACAAAATAGCGTTCTCTTTAGTTGCGGTGGTCGTCATAGCCATAGCTGTTTTTTTGAGTATACCAAATCAAGAAGAGATTCAAGATACCGAGCTTGGTCATCGTCATTTTATAGCAGACTTTGACTATATGATTGCCGCCATGGAAGAAAGTTTTCCCTTTTTTGGTGTAACATATAGGATGTTGGGTTTTGATATACATGAGCTTGCAGCAGAGGTGCGGGTCGGTTTGGTTAATAATCCCAATATGGATGGTTTGGATTTTGCCAGATACATTTCCGAAAATTTCATAATGCCGTTTGAACATCTAGCACACATAGATTTATTGCCTTTTGATGCGTTTTATTATTTTGATTTAAATTTTAATACTGTAGACCCGTATTTTTTCGGAAATCCTCTCGCAACTTTCACAAACCCCGATTTTGAGTTTGAACCATTACGCTTTCCGATTAATCCGGATACTCTTGTTTTTGAAAGAGAAATGATAGAAACCTATATTTTGGAAGAAGGGCGAATAGCATATATAAACTTTCCGACGCTTTCGCATATATTTATACCTCATTTTCAACACGATCTAATGCGTTCTACTGTTTTTGATTTCATTGCTTCTTTGGAAGGCTACGAACATTTAATAGTCGATATTAGGGAAACCCACGGCGGATATTTGGGTGGGTTTGTAAACTCTATAATAAGACCAAATATAGATGAACCCCATCAAAATATAGGTTTTGCATTCCATACTGCCGGCAGTCATCCCATGTTTGTGGCAGAACTTCACAAGTTTCGTAATCCAGCAATTCAATTCCAATATTTAATTTACTACCCAGAAGAAATGAGTGCAGCCGATTTGTTGCAAGCGGCACTAAGGCGGTTTGCAGAAACTGCCCACACCCCAAACGAGTTTGTAAATAATATGATAGACCCGGATGCCGAGTTTGAGCGTACAACTGCTGCGGAAATTGTAGAACAGTACAATTTAGTTTATATGAACCAGGAAGATCTGACAAACTTGGCGTATGGTTTTCGTGTAAGAACTCATGTTGCACCGGATCTCACCGCTCCGGCGTTTGGCGGTCAAATTTGGCTATTAACTGCCCCAAACAACTTTTCTGCGTCTGAAGCCGTTGCTCGCCTTGCAAAAGATACGGGTGTCGCAATCCTTGTGGGAGAAACCACCGGGGGAGCAGTAGGGGGCGGAGCAACATCTCAGATACGATTGCCAAACACATCTCTAATACTCAGATGGGACACCATATATTTCACAGACAGCTACGGAAGAGCACTGGAGGAAATTCGCACCACACCGCATTTCAAAAACCGACCAGACTTGGATGCTTTGGAAACGGTGCTAGACATTATAAATGAAATAAGTGAAATAGCGGAATAGCGGGGTAATTAGAACAAAACAAGAGGCGTGAATGTAAAGGGCTAATTTAAAACGGAACTGCTATAACTGCAAAAATCATTTTTTAAACTGAAAACCCGAAATTTTCCTCTTGTTTTGTCCATAAAATCCGTTATATAATGTGTAAATATTATTTTTTGATTTCTCGGCACAAAAATTTCTCTACCCACCAACACATCGCTTCAGCCATAAAGTAACACATAAAGAGTTTCATAGTTCGCATTAGAACGGCTCTAATTTTGTCCCGAAACCCCCTTATATCACCATGTTACCCTTCCCTATCCGCTTTTTTCCCTCCAAAAATTCACCCAAAAAATTCGTAAGTTTTTATCGGAAAAATTATTGCAAAAAAATCGCTACATTTTTTTATTTGTCGCAAATACAGACAAATTTGAGTTAGGAACAAATTATAATTGTGCAATATACACGAAAATATGTTGATAACAAACAATAATTTCATACAAAAATACTATTGTTTTTTTTTTTTTTTTTTTT
>JGI24700J35501_10930537_pt1 | contig 15262 bp, 21 predicted proteins | sample TergutTh196P1_FD_35501 | JGI IMG/M metagenome (IMG submission 35501)
AGGATTATCCCAATTTGATAGGGCTTGATATTTTGCGGTATTTTGTCGTTACTTTTGACTTTGCGAAATGGGAACTTATTTTGATTCCGATTGACAAGCCGAAAAAGACCAACATTATTTTGGAAAATCAGCGGATTTACACCGTCAACACGGCGGCGGATTTAACATAACGGATTTAGCAGAAAAACAGCCAACACACCGCAGTTTCGGGAACACTCTTTGCCACGATTTAAAATTTTGGCAAATTTTTTATTGCACTCGTGGGGCTGACGTGATATAATAAAAGAAAATTTGATAAACGAGGTGTAGAAATGGATCCAATTTTATTTGTAGTACCCGCCGTGGGCGTGTTAGCCCTGGCGGTGGCGTTCGGTCTATTCAAATGGATAAACGGGAACGACCAAGGCACAGACCGCATGAAAGAGATTGCGGGTTTTATTAGCGAGGGTTCGATGGCTTTCCTTGCCCGTGAATACCGTGTTATCGGTATCTTTATGGCTGTCATGTTCCTGGTGCTTATCTTTGCGATAGACCTCTCAACGGCTATTGCATTCCTTGTAGGTGCGTGTTTCTCGCTACTGGCGGGATTCACAGGCATGAAAACGGCGACAGGCTCAAATGTCCGTACCGCCGCCGCCGCACGTAGTGGCATGAATCTTGCCCTGAAAATCGCTTTCCGTGGCGGCGCTGTCATGGGGCTTTGCGTGGTCGGCTTCGGCGCGCTCGGCATTGGCGTGTTGCTCATTATCTTCGGCAATATCCACGGCGTGAACCTGCAAGCTGTCAACCTGCTCACGGGCTTCGGCTTGGGCGCGTCCTCGATTGCTCTGTTTGGGCGTGTGGGCGGCGGCATTTACACGAAAGCCGCTGATGTCGGTGCGGACTTGGTCGGCAAAGTCGAGGCGGGCATTCCCGAGGACGATCCTCGCAATCCTGCCGTTATCGCCGATAATGTGGGCGACAATGTCGGCGACGTGGCTGGCATGGGTAGCGACCTCTTCGAGAGCTACTGCGGCTCGATTATTGCCGCAACCGTGCTGGGTGCAACGCTTACGCACGTCAGCCCGCTGAACGGCATCGCTTTTCCGCTCTTGATTGCGGTGGTCGGTATTTTAGCGTCCATCGTGTGTATCTTTTTCGTGGGTGGAAAAAACACGAAAAATCCCGCATCTGCCCTAAATCTCGGCACTTACGCCAGTAGCGTAATCGTGCTGATTGCGACATTTGTCTTAGGTCAAGTGTTTTTCGGCGGAATGGAAGTCGGCGAAAATTTCGGCGGCTTGGGTGCGTTCGGTGCGGTCGCTGTCGGCGTTGTCGTCGGCGTTGCAATCGGAATGTTCACGGAACGCTATACTAGTGCGGATTACAAGTCTGTCAAGGGCATTGCCCAGCAGTCCGAGACGGGCCCTGGCACAACGATAATTGACGGTTTCGCCGTTGGGCTGTTGTCAACCGTGGGACCCATCATTTTCATAGCGTTTGGCGTGTTGTTTGCCCATTATTTTGCGGGCTTGTACGGTATTGCACTCGCCGCCGTGGGAATGTTATCGACGACTGGAATGGTGGTCGCCGTGGACGCTTACGGCCCGATTGCGGACAACGCAGGCGGCATTGCCGAGATGAGCGAGTTGCCGCATGAAGTCCGAGAAATCACGGACAAGCTCGACAGCGTGGGCAACACAACCGCCGCAATCGGCAAGGGATTTGCGATTGGCTCGGCGGCGCTGACTGCCCTTGCCTTGTTCGTCTCGTATTCGCAGATTGCGTCAGGCATCACAGACGGCACGTTCAGCATAAATATCTTGGAACCCACCGTGGTTGTGGGCTTGTTTATCGGCGGCGTGTTGCCGTTCCTGTTCGGAGCGTTGACAATGCGGTCGGTGGGCAAAGCGGCGTTCGAGATGATAGAAGAAGTCCGCCGCCAGTTCCGAGAGGACAAGGGCATAATGGAAGGCACTTCCAAGCCGGATTACGCACGTTGCGTTGACATTTCGACAACGGCGGCTCTGAAAGAAATGATTGCACCAGGCGTGTTGGCTGTAATCGCACCGATTGCCGTTGGGATTATATTGGGGCTTGAGGCCTTGGGCGGAATGTTGGCGGGTTCGCTGGTTGCGGGCGTTTTGCTGGCAATCACAATGGCGAATGCTGGCGGTGCTTGGGATAACGCCAAGAAGTACATAGAGCAGGGCAACCACGGCGGCAAGGGCAGCGATGCCCACAAAGCGGCGGTTGTAGGCGACACGGTCGGCGATCCGTTCAAGGACACGTCTGGGCCTGCTATGAATATTTTGATAAAGCTGATGACGATTGTTGCGGTGGTGTTTCTGCCGTTGTTTGCACAGTTTTTGTAGGAAGTTTTTGCGTGGGGGCGGGATATTTTTTCCGCCCTTGCGGAGATTAGAGTTTCTCGGGGGAGAAAAAATGAAAATTAACGCATACATAGAATTTAACGGGAATTGCGAAGAGGCGATTAAGTTTTACGAAAAGGCGTTTGGCGAAAAGGCGGAAATCATGCGGTTTGGCGATATGCCGCCGAACGAGGGCTACACACCGCCGCCAGACACGGCGAACCTTATAATGAACGCTCGTCTGCCGTTTGGGGACAGTTCTATCTATCTTTGCGACTTGCCGCCGACCGACAAGGTACAAATAGGCTACAACGTGAATATTTCGGCAGAATTTGACGATTTCGACAAGGCCAAATCAGTATTCACGGCACTAAGTGAGGGCGGCAAAATTTTCATGCCGTTCGAGCCGACATTTTGGACAAAAGGATTCGGCTCTCTGCGTGATAAATTCGACATACCGTGGCAAATTACGTTGCCAACAAACGGTTAAATTAGGAGGAAAAAATGTTAGACAAAAATTTAGTACATGACGTTTTGACAGCGGCGGTAGCGGCTGGGGCGGATTTGGCGGAGATTTTCGTGGAAAACGCGGAGACCAATACCGTCAACATGATAAATGGCTTGGTCGAAAAGGCGAATTGGGGCCTCGACTACGGCTGTGGAATACGCATTATCAAGGGCTTTAACGCCGTTTATACGTATACCAACAACACGAGCAAGGACAATCTCATTCGCATTGCGAAAGATGCGGCGGCGGCTTTGCAGGGCGGCGGTTCTCCTGGAGTTGTGCCTGAATTTAATCGGCTCACTTGGGAAAATATCCACCCAATCGCCGTTATGCCCAATTCCGTGCTGAAAAAGGAGATTTGCGAGGGCTTGCGGATCGGCAGCCAGGCGGCGTATGACTTCGACAAGCTGATTTCGCAGACGAGTTGCAATTACGTGTCCGTGATTCAGGACGTGCTGATTGCCAATAGCACGGGCTTGTGGGCGGAAGATCAGCGTGTGCGGACGAGGGTTGCGATTTCGGCGGTTGCGTCCGGCGACGGCGTGAATTACGGCAACGAGAAACAGACTGGCTCAAGCAGTCCCGGCGCGAAACAGGGCTTTGAATTTTTCAAGGCACAGGACATGAAAAAACTGGGTGCGGATGCGGCGAAAACGGCGGTTACAATGTTAAAAGCGGATTACTGCCCGAGCGGGCGGATGCCCGTTATCATTGACAATGCGTTCGGCGGCGTGATTTTCCACGAGGCCTGCGCGCACAGCTTGGAGGCGACCAGCGTTGCCAAGAAAGCGTCCGTTTTCACGGATAAGATTGGGCAGCAGATAGCGTCGCCGATTGTTACGGCGATTGATGATGGCACTATTCCGAACGCTTGGGGTTCGATAAATATCGACGACGAGGGCGCACGGACCCAGCGGAATGTGCTGATTGAGAACGGCATTTTGAAGTCGTACTTGGTGGATTATTTGAATGGCTTGAAAATGGGCACGCCGTCAACGGGATCTGGGCGGCGCGAGTCTTATAAATTCTCGCCCACGTCTCGCATGACGAACACGTACATCGAGCAGGGCAAGAGTAGCACGGACGAGATAATCGGCGACACGGAGTACGGGCTGTATGCGGCTAAGATGGGCGGCGGCTCGGTCGAGCCAGCGACAGGCGAGTTTAACTTTGCGGTTTTGGAGGGCTATTTGGTGCGGAACGGCAAGGTGGCAGAGCCGGTGCGTGGTGCGACTTTGATTGGCAAGGGTTCAGAGGTTTTGCCATTGATAGATATGGTTGGGAATAATCTCGAACGCGCGCAGGGAATGTGCGGCTCGATAAGCGGTGCTGTGCCGACTGATGTTGGACAGCCGATGGTTCGAGTTAAGGAGATGACGGTCGGCGGCAGAGGATAGGATTTGACATTTGGAGAGGGGCGGTTTTTTAGCCGCCCCTTTTCTCGGAAAGTGAAAGGGGCGGCAAAATGATTAGAATTGAAAATCCGAGATATATGACGAGAAAAGAGGTCGAGGAAAAATATCCGAATTATCTCGTATGTATGGGGAAATATAGGAGTTTGAAAGAAACAAATGGCAATGACGGCGGTTATCCATTATTGTTGGTAGAAAAACACGAATTAGGGGACGTATTTTTGGAGGATTCCGAGTATGACGAATGGTCGCCTGTGTTTGAATTAAGCACTTTTCCCATGGCAGGTTTTTTATCTGTGTATAGGTTGGAGGGGCAGGATTATGGCAGAGATGTTTTTCTGACGGACGAGAAACAAGCCTAGTTGGGAGGTTTTTATGCGAGTGAAATTCAAGGATTTGCACAAGATTTACCCTGGAAAATGGGTAATTACTTGCGATGACGAGTGGAAAGACGGCGATGTAGATACTTGCGTGATTTACGGTGCTTACGAGACCGAGGCAGAGGGCGAGGAAGTCATACGGCGGTTGCTGTATGAAAAGAGTGCAGGCTTATCCAAGGCAATAAGCGAAGAGGAGGAAGACGAAATTGGATTTATTTTTGTCATGGCAGGTTAAGCCGAGAAAGACAATGACCGTCAAAAGTTACCTATGTTCGGCGAACGAAAAAATCACTCCACGCCGCATTACTTTGCTGGTTGACACTGGGGCAGGGCGAACTGCAATAAGCCGCAATATCTTGGAATCTTTGGGTTACACGGAAATGACGAAAGACCCAAAGCCGTCAAGAACCGCAACAGGGCTTGTACATTTTGACATGGTAAAAATTGCAAAATTGGAGTTGGGCGGCGAGTTTGCTGTTGCGAATGTAGATGTTCATGTTTTGGAGTGGACGGATTCTAATTTGCAGGGTGTTATTGGTATGGATATTTTGTCCAAATTGCATATTCATTCGGATACCGTGAATTTTGTGATACAGAATAAGCCGTTTGAGTTGCGGATTAGTTAGAAAGGAACGAATTATGCGAGTAAAATTCAAGGATTTGCACACTGTTTACCACAAAAAATGGGTAATAATCTACGATATAGAATGGAAAAACGGTGATTTTGACACGTGCAGAGTTCACGGCGTGTACGAGACCGAAAATGAGGGGCTTGATGTGTTATGGCCACTCCTGCGTGAAAAAAGTGCAGGTTTATTCAAAATGATAACCGAAGAGGAGGAAGACGAAATTGGATTTATTTTTGTCATGGCAGGTTAAATCGAGGAAAACCATTAAAATGAGAGGGAATTTATTCCCATTAGATAAAAAATTTAGCCCATTGCCGATAACTCTATTGCTTGACACAGGAGCAGCACGAACGGCGATAACTCGGAATATTCTCATGGGATTAGGTTATACGCAAATGACAAAATCCAAAACTCCAACGATGACCGCAACAGGGCTTGTATATTTTGATATGGTAAAAATTGCGAAATTGGAATTGGGCGGCGAGTTTGCATTTGCAGACGTGAATGTTCATGTTTTGGAATGGAAAAATTCCCATTTACACGGCGTTATCGGCATGGATATTCTGTCGAGGTTGCACATACATTCGGATACCGTGAATTTTGTGATACAGAGCAACCCTTTCAAATTGCAAAGTAATTAAAGACAGCAGACATACAATCTTACGAAACGAGGTTACAAATGAAACCAACCGAAAACATTTTCAACCTACCAAACTTCCTCCCACCAGAGGAACTAATCACAATATTGGTCGAAAAAGCCGAAAAATCCGAAACCAAAAACATCCGCATTGAGCGGATTGTCAGCACAGGGCAAGTCTCCGACTGGTACGACCAAACCGAAACCGAGTTTGTCCTGCTGTTGTCAGGCAGGGCGACCATTGAATTTGAGGACAGAGAGGTCGCCTTGTCAAGGGGCGATATGATTGTCATACAGCCGCACGAACGCCACCGAGTAAGCTACACAAGCACCGAGCCGCCGTGCGTGTGGTTGTGCGTGTTTTATTGAAAGGCGGAATTTTATAAGGAAATAATCACAATTATCCAAATAATGAGGCTGTTGTGGTATTTTTAGGGTTCGCAAAACTGGCTATGCTACTGCTTGCTTCTAGTTTGTAGGAGAGATTGAAAATTTTTTGCACCACTGCAGAAATTGTGCTACAATGAAACAAAAGAGCCGTCTTTGCGGCACAGGAAGATTTTGAGATTGAGAGGAGCGGATTATGCGAGTGAAGTTTAGGGATTTGCACAAAATTTACCCTGGGAAATGGGTGGTCAGCTATGACGATGAGTGGAAAAATGGACGTGTGGAAAGTTGTGTGGTTCATGGCGTTTACGAAACCGAGGACGAGGGGCGTGCGGTGTTGCGGTCGCTACTGCGTGAAAAGAGTGCAGGATTATCCAAGGCGATAAGCGAAGAAGAGGAGGTCGAAATTGGATTTATTTTTGTCATGTCAGGTTAAACCGAGGAAGACAATGATTGTGGAGGGGAATTTATCTTCGGCGAATAAAAGCCAGCTCTGCTCGTCTAAGTCTCGAGGGCGGCATTTCAATACGTCCTAACGATTTTATGAGGAGGATTATTTATGGATTTTAGTGTGATAACCGAAGAGGAGTTCGACTTATTGCTAGATGCAAGCGAAGATTTCGGGCGTTTCGGCAAAACCGACCGCAAATGTTCACGTTGCGGCAATGATTTAGACTATTATAGAAATGGCAGTTCTTCCCAAACGAAGTGCAAAACCGCCGACTGCCTTGAAATAACCAGCAGAGGAATTTGACATTTTAAATCGCTAATCGCAAAAAAGAATGTGAAAAAAACATTGACAAATTGTGCGGTTCGTGATATTATATAAATATGAGAATTGAAGACGACCGTACCGTAAGCGGACTAAGACGTAGCCCTTTTACTACCCTAACTGACGAAGAAATTGAGCATTTGAGTGCTGAGATTCGGACTATTGGGGCTGATGAATCCGTGTTTATGTTTAACAATGGAGACAAAACTAGCTACGTAGATGCAATAGATGTCATAAATGTACGCTACGATGTCTTTCCAAACACTAACTCGACACACCCGAGAGATTTAATGAGCCAGAGAGCCGTTTTGGCACATGAATATTTTGGACACCGAGTCAATCGAGGAACAAAGTTACAAAGTGGCAGTTGGAATGACGAATTTCGGGCAAGTTACCAAGCCGCCAAAAACACCCCTAACTTGTCGGCAGAGGACAGGCGGTATTTGGTTTTAGATGCTATGGAACGTGCAAAAGAAAGTGGCGTTTCAATACGTCCTAACAACTTTATGAGGAGGATTATTTATGGATTTTAGCGTTATAACACGTGAGGAATTTATGTTAATATCAAAAGTAAGCGAAGATTTCGGACGTTTTGGCAAGACGGAGCGGAAATGCTCACGTTGTGGCGGCGATTTTGAATACTATGAAATGGGTAGTTCTTCCCAAACGAAGTGCAAAACCGCCGATTGCCTTGAAATAACCAGCAGAGGGATTTAGTATTTAATTTTCAAAAAAATTTGACAAACAAAAATCCATATTGTACAATATAAAAAGTGGCTCGAAAAAAGCCGCCGAAAAATTCCAAAAAGGGGTTGACAAATTTGCCCAACTGTGGTACAATTAGACAGGACAGAGCCGTAGCCTAAACTCCGCCCTTTTGTCATACCCAAAAACAACCAAGACACCATTAACGCAAGAAACACGTTTATTCCCATTAAGAGAATGAATCGTTGCTTGTGTTTTTTGTTTGTCGAAAAAGCAACCCAACTGGCGTAAAAAAATCTAAAAAAATCCCTGATTTACGCCAAAAACAGGGTAAAAAAGGAGAATAAAAAATGCACTCATCAGATGTTAAAAGAATCGCCACATTTTTAATGGCGATAATCATGGTTTTCACGACCATGCAACCCATGCAAGCGGTGGCGGCACGGACTGTAACCGTCTTCCGAGTGGACGGCGACAACGCCGCAGTTTACAGAAACGGCACAAGGCACTCAACCGCACGCACTCGCACTCGCCTAGCCGCCGCAGACGAGTTAATCACAGGCAGAGAGACGCAAGTTTATCTCAACATGGACAGCGATTCCTTGCTGAAAATGGATTCGCAAAGCCGAGTGGCGTTCGAGTTGACGAACAATCTAATCGGCTTGACCGTGCTGGAAGGCAACGCCCTAGTCCGAGTGGCGGAGCAAGCGGAAGGGCGGTCGCTCGAAAGCCGTGTTGGCAATGTCGTTCACGCCGTCCGTGGCACGATGTTTACGATTGGGCATTTTAACGAAAATATCGTGTATATTGCGATGTTGTCGGGTAGCGGCGAAGTAAGCGGCGTGTCGCTTGAAGAGGGGCAAATTTTGACGTCATGGTACGAGGGCGATGAGCTAGACGTGCAGATTTCGGGCGTTGTTGTGCATGATTTGCTCGAAGACGGCACGAATGTTGTAATCAGCGAGATTGTCGTTGACGAACTCGACCAGTTTACCTTGCAGGAGATTTGGGATAATCAGGATTATTTGTTGGAGAATAGTGGGTTTGTTGACCATGATATTTTGGAGGAGGTGCGGCTGCATATCATAGAAGAAACGATCCAAAATTTACCTCAACCGCCACAAAGTAATGTTATCAACGATGATATTAACGATGATTGGTATGATTACAATAATGACACAGGCACGGATGGTGGTTGGAATTATGAAAATCCAGGCGGTGGAGGTGGCGGTTCTGGTGGAGGAAATCAAGGCGGCGGCGGTGGCACAGGTGGCGATGGCTCTGACGGCAACGGAGGAGACTCTGGTGGCGGAAACCAAGGCGGCGGTGGATTGCCACCAGGTTTCATTACCATAGGAGGGATGAATGTTAATGTTGCCACAACTAGTATTCGGATTTCGGGTGTTGTTGTTTCTGCAGAAGAATTTGAACAATTAAAGTATGTGCAAAACTTGAGAGAGCTAATTATGTCAAATGCCAATATAACAGACATAAGTCCACTCGCAGGACTTACTAACTTGACATACCTAGAATTGCAAGGCAATAACATAAGCGATTTAACTCCTTTGGAAGGACTTACCAGTTTGAGATGGCTATTTTTGGGTGGCAACAACATAACCGATATATCCTCTCTTGCAGAGCTTAGTAATTTGGAATCGTTAGCTTTAGGTTTTAATAACATAACCGACTGGTCGCCAGTAGATCATATAAATAATGTTGGAGGTCGCCCACCCAACTGGCCAAGGTCAGGTATGGCTTCGCTGTTTGCCCCAATCATTCCATTTCCGCCAGCCAACGAAGAGCCAGCCAGCGAAGAGGAATTTTGGGACATCGACTTGGACGACCTCTTAACTTTGACTCCTGAATTTGACGTTACGTTCCCTGAAATCGACTTGGACGACTTGCTTACGCTAACGCCTGAGGTTGACATTATCATTGACCCTGACCTTGGCGATATTGACGAGGACATCGAAGACGAGGAAGAGGACAAAAAAGAGAGTGAGGAAGAAACCGAAGACGAAGACGAGGACAAAAAAGAGGGCGATGAGGAAATCGAAGAAATTGAAGACGAGGACGAAGACCGCAAAGAAGAGGAAGATCCTGACAATCTCTTTATTGAGGACGAGTTTGAGTTTTATGAGTGAAAATGGATTATATTGGTAAGGAGTGGTGTGTTATGGCAAATTTTGATAAGTTTGATAGAAATTGGGATACGGATTTTTTCTTGATAAAAGCAACAGTTGACAAAATTTCCATGGAAGAAAATTATTTGGAGAAAGTTTGCCCTAATTTTATGGAGGAAAATTTCGACATCAAGAAGAGCCGAAAAGATCCCGACAAAATCAGCTTAGAGTTATACGTAAATTTAGCTAAATTGCTATTTCCTAATGAAAAAGCGTTCCCTAATGGTAATAAATTTAAGGCCGAAGTTGTCAAAAACAAAAATGTCTGCACCATTGATTTAAAGGTTGACATTTGCGATAAAAACGGCCTAGATAAGACTATCGGTTTAGGTAGTGATTTTATCGGTCCTTCAACATCTTTGGCTATAAATGCCAAAGTGGATGATAAATGCATTAAAAAGTCGTTAAAAACCACTAGAAGTATTGGCGGACATATGGTTTGGCCTAGATATAGCACGAAGTGCAAAAGACACACAATTAACCAAGCAAGAGGTTGCGGTATTTACGACCGTTTTGACCTAACTCTGTTTCACTTGGAAAAATGGTATGACAACAAACCTTGCCTACCAAGATTAAAAAAAGTTTTCTGTTTCAACGCTGAATGGCTAAATCTTTTCGTTGATTTTGAGAGATTTGTCAACTTTTTCCACCTAAACAGCTTTGTTTTTGAAGATAACAACGAAAATATCACAGGAATAAGAGACCTAACCTGCAGATGGTGCGACAACCAAGTATTATCCGATGGAACGGCTTACATTCCAAAAGCAAAGGAAGAGTATATAATTTACATGAAATCCAACGAAAAAGCTATAAAAGAACGCAACAAAGCAATCGAAAAATCTATCAAAAGCTGTAACAAAAAATAGCTTAACTTTCCTAGTAGAAAGTAAGCTACACGACCACTCAACAAAACGCCCCAGTAATATTGGGGCGTTTTTGTTTGCTATTTTGGCTTTTTCGCTAACATTCAATAGTGCGAAAACATAATTTTTTTCATTCTCGAAAAAATTGACAAAATAAGTCCAGTTGGGTAGAATATAAGTTGTAGACAGGTTGGATTTTGTTAGTTGGATTGGAGGTTTTTATGCGAGTGAAATTTAGGGATTTGTACAAAATTTACCCTGGGAAATGGGTGGTCAGCTATGACGATGAGTGGAAAAATGGACGTGTGGAAAGTTGCGTGGTTCATGGCGTTTACGAAACCGAGGACGAAGGGCTTGAAGTCTTGGGGCAGGTGTTGCTTGAAAAGAGTGCAGGATTATCCAAGGCGATAAGCGAAGAGGAGGAGGATGAAAATAATTCGACTGACGCTCGGCGGCGAGTTTGCCGTTTCGAATGTGGATGTTCATGTTTTGGAGTGGACGGATTCTAATTTGCAAGGCATTATTGGAATGGATATTTTGTCGAGGTTGCATATTCATTCGGATACTATGAATTTTGTGATACAGAATAAGTCGTTTGAGTTGCGGAGTAGTTAGGAAAGGAGCAGATTATGCGAGTGAAATTTAGGGATTTATACAAAATTTACCCTGGGAAATGGGTGGTAACCTGTGATGACGAGTGGAAAAATGGGCGTGTGGAGTATTGCACACTTTACGGAGTTTACGAGAGCGAGGACGAGGGGCGTGCGGTGTTGCGACCGCTCCTGCGTGAGAAAAGTGCGGGATTGTTCAAAATGATAACCGAGGAGGAAGAGGAAATTGGATTTATTTTTGTCATGGCAGATTAAGTCGAGAAAAACCATGGTTGTGGAGGGTTATTTGTATGCGTTTGATAAAAAAGACCGTCCGATTCATCTAAATCTCCTGATAGACACGGGAGCGACAAGGACAGCTATAACTAGGAATGTTTTGGAGGATTTGGGTTATACGAAAATGACGAAAGACCCCAAACCAATGCGAACCGCCGCAGGGCTGCTGTATTTTGATATGACGAAAATAACTCGATTAACGCTCGGCGGCGAGTTTGCATTTGCAGACGTGAATGTTCATGTTTTGGAATGGAAAGATTCCCATTTACATGGCGTTATTGGAATGGATATTTTGTCGAAGTTACATATCCATTCGGATACTGTGAATTTTGTGATACAGAGCAAGCCGTTTGAATTGCGGAGCAGCTAGAGAGGAGCAAATTATGCGAGTAAAATTTCAAGATTTGTACAAAATTTACCCTGGAAAATGGGTAATTACCTGCGATGACGAGTGGAAGAATGGATGCGTTGAATATTGTACGCTTTATGGGGTGTACGATACCGAGGATGAGGGCGAGGAAGTTATACGGCAGGTGTTGCTCGAAAAGAGTGCAGGTTTATTCAAAATGATAACCGAGGAGGAAGAGGAGATTGGATTTATTTTTGTCATGGCAGGTTAGATCGAGGAAGACAATGACTGTGGAGAGTTATTTGTATTCAGCAAACTGCAACTCCCCCCACGCCGCATAATGTTATTGGTTGATACTGGGGCAGGAAGAACGGCGATAACTCGAAACATTCTTGAACAAATAGGATACACGAAAATGACGAAAGATTCCAAGCCGTCAAGAACCGCAACAGGGCTTGTATATTTCGATATGGTAAAAATTGCGAAATTGGAGTTGGGCGGCGAGTTTGCATTTGCAGATGTGAATGTCCATGTTTTGGAATGGAAAAATTCCCATTTACACGGCGTTATCGGCATGGATATTTTGTCGAAACTGCACATACATTCCGATACCGTGAACTTTGTGATACAGAGCAAACCTTTCTGCCAAAAATAATTCCGCATTTTTATTGACTTCCCGATCCGTCTCTGCTATACTACAATAAACCTGTCCCTAATAACGTCTTCCGCAAAAAAACAAGCGGGGTCAAGGGGCGTACCCCTTGCGGGATTTGGGGAGAACCCCAAGGTTTTAATATTTAAGGTGGTGTAAAAAATGAAAGAACAATTACAAGATTTAATCACAGCCCTAAACGGCAAAAAAGGCTACGATTTGAAGATGGTTATAGGGCTGGACGGCTTTGTGGACGAAATTGTCCATTTGGTGGATAAACGGACGGATTTTGAGAATTTTACAAGGATTCCGACCATTGCCAATTTGGGCGAACGGATAAGCCGAGCCGCTGGTCTTAGCACAAATATCGAAATGGTACCGATACAACTAAAACTGGGCGGCAACGGTCCTATACTTTCCAACGCCCTATTAAATTATGGCGTGAAACTCACGTATATCGGAGCTTTGGGTGAGCCACATCCCGTTTTTGCCGATATGGCCGAGCGTTCGGAAAAGGTGTACAGCCTATGTAACCCCGCACACACTCACGCTTTGGAATTTGAAGACGGCAAGGTTATGATGGGTAAATTAAACTCGTTAAATCAAATAACCTGGGCTCGTTTTAAGGAGGTGGTGGGCAGTGCCGATGAAATTGCAAAAATTTTTAATTCGTCCAATTTAATCGGTATGGAAAATTGGGTAATGATTCCGCACATGAGCCAAATTTGGCGTGGAATCATCGAAGAAGTTTTTCCGCTTATGGGAGCGACAAAACCTTTGGCGTTTTTCGACCTCTGTGATCCCGAAAAACGCACACCCGAGGATATAAGCGAGGCGATGACTCTAATCGGCAAATTTGAAGAAAAATTCCGTACTATTTTAGGGCTTAACGAAAGCGAATTATATAGAATCGCAGCAGTTTTCGGCTTGAAAAATGAAGGTTTGCAAGCCACAACCATAGCCCTTGCCAAAAAGTTAAATATTTACGGGCTTGTAATCCACCCTGTAAAAGAAGCCTGTTGTGTCATAGACAATCAATATTTCCACGTGGACGGGCCTTATTGCGAAAAGCCGCTCCTAACTACAGGTGCGGGCGATAATTTTAATTCTGGATTCTGCCTAGCACAATCTCTCGAGCTTTCTCCGCAACAATCCCTAACTCTGGGCGTTTGCACCTCTGGTTTTTACGTACGCAACGCAAAAAGCCCGACCTATTCAGAGGTTTTGCAATTTGCTCAAAAATGGCAAAATGGAGAAATTTAAGGAATTGGGGGCTTAACACAAGCCCCCAAAAATTTTCAAACAGACTCGAAGAAACAAGCCCCTTAGCCGCCCGTTTCTCGACCTACCCACAACATAACCCAAAAATCCAATAAAAAATGAGCGGGTCAAGGGGCGTGCCCCTTGCGGGGTGTGGGGGCACCTGGTGTCCAGTGGACACCGTTTAGGCGTTGCGAGTAGCACCAGAGTCCCACGATTTTTAGAAAGGATGATTTTTGTGATAACTAAAAGTTTTGATCCCGATACGAACCAAATACTCTCGCCAGAGCATTTGGCCAAAGCTGTTTCGGGTTTTCCCGAAATTTTAGTGGTTACGTTTTTTAGAAAATTGGTAAACGAGATTGTGAATAATTATAGCTGCGAAACACTCTGCACCACGTCTGATGGACGAAGACTGCATAAAATGGCATATGGTGGCAGAAATTTAGCCGTGTTGCGTTCTTCTGTTGGTGCACCGATAACGGTTGCATTGTTGGAGGAGGCGATTGTGATGGGTGCAAAAAAAATTCTGGTGTTCGGCTCTTGCGGTGTGTTAGATAGCAAGCGAGTAGGTAATAATATCATAGTACCCACACACGCCTACAGAGATGAAGGCACGAGTTACCACTATGCAGCTCCCTCGGAAGATGGTTTTATTGAAATCCCCACTAGCCGTAAAATGTCGAATATATTGAAATCCTTGAAAATCCCCTTTGTTGAGGGGAAAATATGGACTACTGATGCAATTTTTAGAGAAACCAAAAAAAATGTGGAGCTTCGTAAGCAGATGGGTTGTATCGCCGTTGAAATGGAATGTGCTGCTATTATGGCAATGGCGGCGTTTAGAGGTGTCCCTGCCTATCAATTTATATTTCCAGCTGACATATTGGAATCCGATGGTTGGAATCCAGGTAGTTGGGATTTTGGTGAGAATATGGAGCGGAAATCATTTGCTGGATTAGCTGTGGAGGTTGCTTGTAAAATATGAGAAGGTGTTCAAGGGGCAATAGTTTTAACGTAAGGGCGGATAATACGGAAAGGTAACAGGTTGAAGTAATCGCCCCTTGTCCGCTAAACACCCTGAATATTTCGTCGCACCAAATTTCCGAGAGAAATTCAGAAAATCGAGGTACAAAAATGGACAAACGAGCATTAAAAATTTTATCAAATTACAACTTATTAGAGCCGAGCAAAACCTCCGACGACGATTTCCAATACGCCAAAAGCAAAGGATATATGTTCGAGCCGCTTAAACAAAGCCATGACGAGGCATTAGAAATGGCTTTT
>JGI24700J35501_10930538_pt1 | contig 15262 bp, 8 predicted proteins | sample TergutTh196P1_FD_35501 | JGI IMG/M metagenome (IMG submission 35501)
AGAAACGACACCTGATGGCTTTCCACATGATGCAGGAATCGTGAGTCAATCCATCGGTCGGTTTGAAATTGTCCCAACGTATGTTTACGTCTTTCATATTGATGAAGCTGGTGAGCCATTGCAAACGCCAAATCAGCAACCGTTGAGCGGCATCATCGGCGAGGAGGGCATACCTGTGATCACGAATGATCCGAGTGATGGGGCCTTTCATGAAGGGATGCGTCTTTCTAGAGGTCAAGCAGGTAGAGACACTTATGAAGCGTTCCCTTTTAATCCAGTGGATATCGCGCCCTTTTATGTTTTTGATCGGGTAGCAACTTCTGTTGACGATCTGCCTGAAGGGTTCACGATTGATAATGACGGTTTCATTACAAATGTTGAAAGTGGCCATCATGCTGATGTGAATTTGAATCTTGTTTATATTTATCGCAGAGTGCCAAGGCTTTCGCTTGAAAAAACGGTCAATGAAGCACTAGCAGATGTCGGAGATACATTAACTTACACGCTTACAGTAACCAATCATAGTCCGTTTAGCATCTACGGTGCCCAAGTCATTGATGATTTGAGCGAACTGTTTAGCAGCTACATCACTGCATTTGATGAAGCCGATGTGCGGGTAACCAGTGAATCTGCTTTTGAAATAACACTTGAAGCGGGTGCATTAACTGTTGTCTTTGACGAATTAGTCGCAGGCGAAATCGCAACGATTGAATTTGACGTTGTGGTGTTATTAGCAGCCAGTGGCGCAACCCTTGTGAACAGCGCCATTTTAGAAAGTCGTGATGGCGATACATTAGATGAAGATGATGCAGAAGTACGCGTCCCAGAATTATCAATTGAAAAGTTGGTGAACGGCGCAGATTTAGCTAAAGCGAGTGTGGGAGAGACGTTAATTTATACGTTGACAGTAGAAAATCACAGCGACTTTAGCGTCTTTGGTGCACGCGTGATCGATGATTTAAGTGAATTTTTTGGTCGCTATATCACTGAATTTGATGCAGCCGATGTGGTCGTAATGCGTACAGATGGGTATACGGTGACGTTAGAAGATGGCCAATTAATCGTCGTCTTTGATGAACTGGCTGCACATGAGATCGTCACGATTACGTTTGAAACGACTGTCTTATTACAAGCCATTCATGCAACTTTTACGAATACAGTTCGTTTAGAAAATCGCAATGGTTACCAACTAGATGAAGATGATGCAGAAGTGCGTGTGCCAGCATTAATCATTGAGAAACAGGTCAATGGTGCCAATTCAGCTCAGGTGAGTGTGGGAGATACACTTACTTATACGCTTACAGTAACCAATGTGAGTCTTTTCCGTGCCTTTGATTTTCGAGTTGTTGATGATTTAAGTCGACTGTTTGATCACTATATCGCTGAATTTGATGCAGCGACGATCACTGTAACGAGTGACTATGAGTATACGTTAACCTTTGAAAATGGTCACTTAGTCGTTGCCTTCAGTGAATTAGCAGCTGGAGATCACGTCACGATTGAATTTGACGCTGTTGTGTTACAAGAAGCAAGTGGTTCAACCTTTGTTAATACAGCCAGTTTAGAAAATCGCAATGGGGATCAACTAGATGAAGACGATGCAGAAGTGCGTGTATCAGAAGTAGCCATTGAAAAACAGGTCAATGGCGCTGATTCAGTCGTCGCAAGTGTGGGAGATACATTAACGTACACCATTGTGGTAACGAACCACAGTGACTTTAGCGTATTCAACCACCAAATGGTTGATGATCTCAGTGCTTTGTTTGGCGCGTACATTGCTGAATTTGATGAAGCAGCTGTCCAAGTGATAAGTGAGCATGCGGCAACAGTAACACTTTCTGATGGTCGATTGAGTGTCAGCTTTAGTGAGCTGACGGCCTACGAAGTAGCGACGATTGAATTTGACGTTGTGGTGCTGTTAGAAGCAAGTGGTGCAACATTTAAAAACGTCGCCATTTTAGAAAATGACAATGGTGATGAGCTAGATGAAGATGAAGCAGAAGTGCGTGTCCCAGAAGTAGCCATTGAAAAATGGGTCAACGGTGCTGATTCAATCGTCGCAAGTGTGGGCGACACATTAACATACACCATTGTGGTAACGAACCACAGTGACTTTAGCGTGATGAACTATCAAGTGGTTGATGATTTAAGCACGTTAGTGGGGCATTACCTCTCTGAGTTTGATGTAGAAGATGTCGTGATCACCAGTGAATCTGATGCAGTTGTCACTTTTGAAGCGGGTCGATTGGTTGTTGTCTTTCATGAGCTAGTGGCGTACGAAGTGGCGACGATCGCGTTTGAAGTGGTTGTCTTAGTAGAAGCAGCTGGTAGTACCTTTGTTAACATCGCTGTCTTGGAAAATGACAACGGCTATGAATTAGATGAAGACGATGCAGAAGTGCGTGTGCCGATCTTATCCATTGAAAAATTAGTGAATGGTCTGGATTCAGTCATCGCAAGCGTTGGGGATACGTTGACGTATACCATTACAGTAGAAAATCATGGTGCATCTGCCGTTCATTATCAAGTGGTTGATGATCTTAGCGAATTGATAGGCGCTTATATCACTGAATTTTCTGTAGAAAATGTGATGATAACAAGTGCGCATGATGCCATTGTAACCCTTGAAAATGGCATCTTAACGGTCTTCTTTAGCGAATTGGAAGCGGGAGAACGCATCACCATTGAATTTGAGACTGTTGTATTAGAAGCAGCACTTGGCGCAGCCTTTATTAACGTGGCAATTTTAGAAGATGCTGATGGTGAAGAAGTTCATTATGATGATGCCATCGTTGAAGTTCCACACCTTTCAATTGAGAAGCGCGTCAATGGTGAAGATGCTGTTGTTGCCAATGTGGGAGATACATTAACATACACCATTCATGTAACCAACCACAGCGCCTTTTATGTCGTTGATTACCGTGTCATCGATGATTTAAGTGAGTTGTTACATACAGGCTTCATGACTGTAGATCCAGAAACCATCGCTGTTGCCAGCACGCATGATGCCATCATCACGTTTGAACAAGGTGTTTTGACTGTCGTCTTCGATACACTAGCAGCAGCTGAAGTTGCAACCCTTACATTTGAAGCGACTGTTTTAGAAGCAGCAGCAGGTGAAACATTGATCAATGTGGCGACGTTGGAAAATACGGATGGGACAGAAGTAGATGACGACTACGCCACGGTCGTTGTCGAAGAACCAGAAACACCGATTTCTGAAGATGAAGTTGCGCCGACACCACCAGTAAGACAATTACCACAAACAGGGGTAAGTGCTTTAGAATTAAGTGGATTAGCTGGCTTCCTTTTACTCACATTGGGAGTTAGGTTAGCGAATCAAAAGAAAAAACAAGCGCTTAAACGTTAAAAGTGGAACCGAGCGTTTAACACCATACCATTAAAAAAACCTAAAGAAGCGACTGTTTTTAACGGTCTACCCTTTAGGTTTTTTATGTGGCGATTGATTGTAAAAAAAGAGACTTTTAACAAAAAATATGAAAAGAAATGTAATTAACGTGTACGATTTGTTGAAATGTCTTTCAGAAAGTGTTATCATATTGGATGATGAAAGAATGGAGGATTTTATGAGAATAGAATGTATGTTTGAACCAACTGTCATACCCATTAGTTATCACTACATGTTTGCCAGTTTGATTAAAAGAGCGATTTCTAGTTCGTCGAAAGAGAAATTTGATGAAATTTATTTTCATGATGGCAAGAAAACAAAGCAAAGCAAAAGTTTTTGTTTTTCTGTCTACATGAAAGAATTTGAGTTAACAGCCGACTGCTTTCAAGTCAATGGCGAATTAAAATGTATCATTAGTACGCCTGATGCTGAATTAATGATACACATTTATAATGGCTTGTTAACGTCAAAGACATTTAAATACAAAGCAGAGACATTATCGTTATTGCGCGTTAATTTACTAAAAGAAAAGCTGCCAACAAGCTCAGAAGCCATTTTTAAAACACTATCACCTATTGCCATGCGAGATGAATCTGGCCGCTTTATTGGACCGGACGCCATCAGCTATCATGACTCGCTCAATTACATTTCAAACGAGATCGTCACGCATGTACGCGGTGATGGCTTAAAAACGCCATTAACCTTCACACCGACTCAAATGAAAAAACAAGTGGTCAAACTCAAACATGAAGAATTTGCGGCTTTAAATGAACAACAAACGTTATACGTCAATGCCTACCGTGGCACCTTTAAGCTACAAGGAGATCCAGCGGATTTAGCCCTACTCGCACAGACAGGCATCGGTTTTCGCAGAGGACAAGGATTTGGCAACGTGAAGCTCATTGAAGGATAAGGCGGTGAAGATGTGGAAGAAAAAAGAGGAGAAACAAAGATCAGATTGTATCCGACCGATTGGCGATGGAGTGCAGCCATTGTCGGAATCGACAAATATTTCCAATATTTAAGAAGAGAAAACATGGCATGTGATTATCTCGTTGAGGATGACTACCTTGAATTTGACCCGTGTCTTATAACAGATGAACGTTATTTGGGCTTTGCTGAAGCACACTTTCGGGAATCCATGCATCATCAAGAGGTGGAAGATCTCATACGAGCTGGTGAGCCTTCAAAAGAGCAGCTCAAACGTGTGAATGATAAGTTATCCAAAAATACATCAAGCAATACGATTATGATGCGCACATTTAAAGGCATTAAATTTGACGGGACAAATAGCGTTGAAATTCAGGCTGTTATTGATGACAACCGACTCGAACTCATCCATCAGACTTTTAAAGGCGGACGTGCCCTTTATTACAACTTTTGTAATGAAAACAACCTGTTATCAGCAGCTGGAAAATCGTGTCGATTAAGAGGTTACAGCGTGGACATGGGCAAAAAAAGCAAATCTGTTTCTTACATGAGGGATAAGTCAACCTTTGTCTATCAAGATAGTCCTTATTTTGATTTTATTCCATTTGCTTTTTCAAAAACAAGGGAAGCTTTTTTTATCAACAATAACTTTACGATCAGTCAATTGATTCGAAGCAATAAAGATGATCTTCTCAGCGATCAAAAAGCATTAAAAGCAAAAAGTCAGCTATTGATTCAGACGAAAGAGGCGTCAACCTTTATCGACTACGATGTTGAAGTGATCAAGAAAGAGCGAGAAAAAGACTATTTTGAAACCATTTTCATTAGAAAGCGAGCGATTAAACTATTTAACGCACTTTCAGAAGATGTTGCGACAGTTTTGTCACGACCTTGTAACGTGAAAAGAAGCGAGAAATCACAGGATATTTGGTTGGACATTGAAACGATGGTTACAGATAGTCTGTTAAACGGTTTGAAATTAGATGATTTAATTGAACGTCTTTTGAAAGCAGCCAACGATCATCGGTTTTTAATTTCACATTTAATTCGAATCAATCAACTGATTTATACAGGAGGAGAGACTATGTCAGAGGCTCAAAAGCGTGCCTATGGTGCGGCACAAGAAGTGAAAAAAGCATTACAGGGAAAAGAAAATAAAATACGATCTTATGAACAACGATTAATCAGTGCATTAACCTTGAAAGATGACGAGCGTGTTCAAGAAATATTGCTCCATTTATCAGCTTTTACACAAGTTAAAATGGATTTTTTGATTGATGTGTTTAAAGATTTTGAAGCGAATAAAAATTTGGTTTATACGTTTATCAACACATTGGGTGTCAAAAAAGAAACGCAAGGAAAGGATGTATAAAAATGGAGAAAGTAAAAGGTTTAACCTTAACAGTACTAGCGAATATGACATCAAACTATGGAGAAAGCCTCGGGAATGTTTCAAATGTACAAAAGGTGTTTCGAAATGGAAAGACCTATGCCATGCGAAGTAGAGAAAGCTTAAAAAATGCCATTATGGTGCAAAGTGGGATGTACGATGACTTGAGTGTTACCGTTGATGGTGCAACTCAAAAAGAAGTCTCACAGGCATTAAATGCGGCCAACTGTCGTGCATTAGAAGGGGGTTATATGAATACCAATGTTAAAGTCGATAAAAACACGTTAACCTTTATTCGAAATAGCTCTTTTTATGTCACAGATGCGATCTCATGTGAGCCATTTGTCAATGAAACAAGATTTCATAACAACCTCCATCTAGCAAAAACATATGCAAATGCTAATGAATTAAATGTGCAAAATGATGCAGGAAAAGTCGGATTGATGCCGTACAATTATGAGTATGAAAAAAGTTTGAGGGCTTATTCAATTACCTTCGATTTAGAGATGGTCGGGATTGATGAAAATTTTGAACAAGAAGCAGCTGATGAAGAAAAAGCAGCACGCGTCAATGGGATTTTGAATGCAATTGAACAACTCTCACTCATTGTCAAAGGAAATTTAGACAATGCAGAGCCCCTTTTCGTCGTCGGTGGGTTAAGTGACCGTAAAACGCATGTATTTGAAAATGTCATTCGTGTGAACAAAGGCAAGCTGTCGCTTACAGATGATTTGATTGATAAAATCAATTTGGGCTACAACGTAGCGCTGCTAAAAGGAGACAATTTTGTGAATGAACAAGCCATCATTGAAACATTAAAACCACAAAGTGTCACGACATTCTTTGAAAAATTGAAACAAGATGTGAACACGCATTACGGAGTTTAGACATGAGAGCATTAAGAATCGTGTTAACTCAAAGCAAAGCCCATTACCGAAAAGAAGAAAGCTTGCAAAATAAAATGACGTATCCATTACCGCCTTTTTCTACAGTGATCGGTGCCCTTCATACGGCGTGTAAATTCAAAACCTATCATCCGATGGATATCTCCATTCAAGGAAGCTATCAGTCATTATCGAGACAGCCTTATACAGACCATTCTTTTTTGGATTCCGTCATGGATGACCGTGGAATTTTGGTTAAAATGAAAAGTGCGACTTTACTTTCGTCAAGCTTCGATAAAGTGGCGACGGCGTTAAAAAGTCAAGGCAATAGCTTTAAAAATAACGTCACCATCAACATTCACAACCGTTTGCTCATGGAAGAGTACTGGCAGCTTAAACAGCTGCAAGAAGACATCCAACACTTTAAAGAGACCCGATTAAAAAAAGTCAATGCTTTATTTAAAAGACGTAAGCAATCACTTGCCGAAAAGAAAAAGCACGTTGATAAAAACTCAGAAGCCTTTGCTAAACTTGCCCAGCGAGAAAAAGAAATCAAAGCGAAGGAAAAAGAAATCAACGACCGATTTAAAGCTTTCGAACAAGCCAATTATAAACAACCGATGTCTCTTTACCAATCGTTGACAACCTCATTAAAGTATTATGAAATTTTACATGATGTGAAGCTCATTATTCATGTTAAAGCGGATGAGGAAACATTGGATCAAATTTATGAAAATTGGGGTAATTTGAAATCCCTTGGACGAAGTGAAGATTTTGTCGACGTTTTGGCATGTGAATTTGTTGCGTTGACTTCTCATATTGACGATGAAATTGAAAGTGATTATTCAGCTTATCTCAATGCTGAGATGGTTAAGTTTAAAGCCATTCGGTTAAATACAAGAGACGACATGCCGACTTCAGGAACGAAGTATTGGCTCAATAAAGTGTATCAGAAAGAAAAAGGTTACCGTGCATTTGAGAAAGTACCCGTTGTTTATGCGTCTCATTATTTTGTTGAAGACGAAGCAGCAGGTGTTTTCTACGATGAATCAGGGAATTACATTGTGAATTTTAATTAGATAGACAAAGGAGCTTTTCTAAAGATGAATTTAAACCATTATTTTGCCAAGCCCGATAAAACAGTGCGTGCACATACAGACGATTTACTCAAGCATGCCGAGACATTAAATCAGTTAGGCTATCTAGATGAGTCACTTTATAAGCTGTTGCAAATCTGTTGTGAATATCACGATTATGGCAAAATAAATGATGAATTTCAAAAGCGGGTATCTTCTGATCAGAAGGTACGCTTTAATGCGGACAAAGAGGTAGCCCATAATGTGCTGTCTCTTTGTTTTGTTAAGAAAGCGTATTTTTCAAATATAGAAGATTATCAACGTGCGTGCTACGCTATTTTAAACCACCATCACTATATCAATAACTTTGTGGAAGCGAAAGAAAAGAAGGCGTTAATCGAATCATTTGTGGATCAACATGGTGGTCAGAAAATTAAAAGAGGCTTAATTGAAGATCTCAAAGAACTTAAGCAGCAAAATGACGCACAAACCATTCGCTTAAAAGGCCTGCTTCATAAATGTGACTATGCAGCGAGTGGTGGTTATGAAATTGAATATCCCAATGACTTTTTGCTTAATAGCTTGCATGACAACTTATTAAGTGGGTGGAAAAAGAAAAAGTCTGATGCGAGTTGGAATGACTTGCAGCAGTTTTCCATGACACATCAGGATCAAAACATCATGGCCATTGCCAATACAGGCATGGGGAAGACTGAAGCAGGACTGTTATGGATAGGAGACAACAAAGGCTTTTTCATTTTACCGTTACGAACCGCCATTAACGCCATTTATGACCGCGTGGTCGATCAAATCATTTTAAATGAGAAAAAAGCGCAACGGGTGGCATTGCTTCATGCGGATACCTTGTCCTATTATCTGGGGAAAGATCATGTGAAAGAAGATGGCGTACTCGATTACGCTAAAAAAGGCAGACATTTGAGCATGCCCCTGACCATCTCGACGTTAGACCAACTGTTTAACTTTGTTTACAAGTACAACGGATTTGAACTCAAACTGGCGACATTAGGTTATTCCAAAATCGTCATTGACGAAATTCAAGCTTATTCCCCGGACTTATTGGCTTACTTGATCTCAGGACTTGAAGCCATTGTCAAAATAGGTGGGAAATTTGCGATACTAACGGCCACATTACCACCCTTTATCAAAGACTATCTTGAAAAAGCGGTTGGGGAAATTGTAGTTGGTAAGTTTACAACAGGAAAAACACGTCATCATTTAAACGTCATTGAAAAAGAGATGGATGCAACTGTTGTTACTGACCATTTTAAAGAAAAAGGGGGTAAAACATTGGTGATTTGTAACACAGTCAAAAAAGCACAAGCGATGTATGACATGTTAGCAGAAACCTTTGATTCAGAAAAAGTAAAGCTGATCCACTCGAAATTCACCAAAAATGACAGGAAAAAGAAAGAAAAGGCAATTCTCGACTTTGGTAAGACAGATGTAACAGGTGATGAAATTTGGGTCGCCACTTCTATCGTTGAAGCATCCTTAGATATCGACTTCGACTACTTATTCACAGAGCTAAACGACTTAAATGGCTTGTTTCAACGCTTGGGACGGGTGAATCGAAAAGGAGAGAAAAACCATCTGTTGGATGCGCCTAACTGTTATGTCTTTACTGAAATTGATGAGAACCTGTTGACCAATGAAGCGGGAACGAGAGGCTTTATTGATCGACAAATTTACCAACTTTCTAAAGGAGCTTTACTAGGATTTGAAGGGTTGTTGCCAGAAGATCAAAAAGTTGAATTGATTGAAGCAGCGTTGACCCGTGAGCATGTGAAAGGCTCAACCTTTGATCGTGACTATCGCAAATACAAGGATTACATCGAAGCCCTTTATGTGGGAGAAATGGATTTAAAACAAGTCCAAAAAATGTTTCGAAATATTATCTCGTACAGCGTGATTCCGCAACGTGTGTATGACGAAAACGAAATAGAGATTGAAGCATTGCAACAGATTTTGGATGGAGGTGATGCTGATTATTTGGAAAAAGTGAAAGCACGAGAGGCTATCAGTGGATTCACAGTCTCCGTTGGGATGTACGACTTGAGTAAAGCGGATCGACAAAAAGCAATGAGAGAAGAATTTCTTGTTGCCAACTGTAACTATAGTGCTGAACGAGGATTTGAACGGGATGTTGTGGAAGAAGTTCTGGAAGGAGTGGGTGGAGATATGTTTTATTAAGAAGGAGAAATTGAATGAACTTATAAACGCATGAAAAGTCGAAGCTTACATTTCGGCTCTTGGTACAACTTTTTTGATTCACGACATGAATTAAGATCATGATTACTTTTTAATGCCGATAAAGCGGATTTTAAATCACGATATCAGATGAGGGGATGAGGAAAAAACAATCAGAAGTAGGTGATGAAAGATGTTAGATTTCAGTGAAGTAAAAGCAACAGGAACGCAAGTTCAGTATTATCTGGTTTGTCCACGGAAGTTATGGTTAAGCAGTCATCAAATTTCTTTCGAACAAGACAGTGACCGGGTACTCGAAGGGAAAGTGTTGCATGAGCGGTCGTACAACCATAAGAAAAATAAAGAAGTGATGATTGAGCAGCTCATAAAGATTGATTTGTATGACAGCGATTATGTGGGTGAAGTAAAGTCCAGTAGTAAAATGCAAGAAGCGGATCGGGCACAACTGTTGTATTATTTGTATGTGTTGAAACAGTATGGAATTGTGCGCAAAGGTCGGATGCATTACCCGAAAGAAAAGAAGATTGAAGAGATTGAGTTGACGCAAGCAGACGAAGAAAAAATTGAGAAAATGCTTGCTGGTATTAAAGAAGTGACGGCTTTGAAAAAACCACCTCAAGCTGAAAAGCTACCTTATTGCGGGAAATGTGCCTATTATCATTTTTGTTGGGTAGGTGAAGACGAATGAGAGATGTGTTTTTATTTAACAATGGTCGATTGCAACGTAAAGACGCCACGATTACATTTGTGAATGAAGATGGTAAAAAGAAAACATTGCCCATTGAACAAATTGAGAATATCCATGTTTTCAGTGAATTGGATTTCAACACGTCCTTTTTCAATTTACTGAGTCAAAAAGAGGTTAACTTACACATTTATAATTACTACGGGTACTATAGTGGTAGTTACATCCCACGTGATAAACGGGTTTCTGGATATGTGGACGTCAAGCAAGCGTGGCATGTGCTCAACCATGACGCTCGAATGTACCTGGCACAACAGTTTATTTACAGCGCTGTTCATCATATGCTAAAGAATTTGAGACGACATAAAGACAAGACAGCACCTTGGATTGAGATGTTGACAGTGGAGCGAAAAAAAATTCCAGATGCCTCAGACATTCCCACGTTGATGGGGATGGAAGGGAACATGAGACAACTCTACTATCAATCTTTTAATCACATCATCAAATATGAAGACTTTTACTTTGAAAAACGAGAAAAAAGACCACCCACTGACCGAATTAATGCTTTGATTTCTTTTGGCAACAGCTTAATGTACACAACCGTTTTATCAGAAATGTATAAAACACAAATTAACCCAACCATTAGCTTTTTGCATGAACCTTCTTCCAAACGCTTTTCTTTAGCATTAGACTTGGCAGAAATTTTCAAACCACTGCTAGTAGATCCGTTGATTTTCTCGTTGATTAACAATCGCATGCTCAACAAAGACCATTTTGACTTTATTGAAGAAAAGATTTGTATGCTTAATGAAGCAGGCAAGAAAATTTTCATTACTGAATACGAAGCGAGATTGAGTAAAACGGTTAAACATCGAAAACTTAATCGCAGTGTGTCGTATCGTTACTTGATTCGGTTGGAATGCTACAAATTGATCAAACAATTTTTAGGTGATGAGGCATATAAAGCATTGAAAGCGTGGTGGTAACATGTTTGTAATTGTATCTTACGATGTGGATGCAAAGCGGGTGGCGAAGGTGCATAAAATTTTGAAAAAATATTTGCAGTGGACGCAAAACTCTGTTTTTGAAGGGGAAATCACGGAAGGAAAATTGAAACAATGCATGGCAGAAATCATGCCGAAATTGAACGAAAAAATCGATTCGCTTTATATCTATCGCGTGTCAAATCCGAGAAATATCAAGAAGATTGTGTATGGGGTGGAGAAAGACTTTGAAGAGATGTTTTTATGATTTGCTGCAAACCTCTATTTGATGTCAAGTACTTCAAACGCCGTAATATCAGAGGTTTTGACGATTTTTTGTAACTTTTCAAAATTAAGACTAGACCTTTGCGGCAAAATAGTGTAAAATAGACTTATACCTAATCGCTCAAAAGCATTGATCTTACGGGCTTTTTTAAAAAGTGAAATACGGGGTTTTATATCAACTATATGGAATGTAAATTTGATTGTTTTTTCTTCTGTATTTTGGCTTAATGCAGGTTTTATATCAACTATATGGAATGTAAATCTTATCTCTTCATTTAGGTTATTAAGCTGTAAATTGTTTTATATCAACTATATGGAATGTAAATTAATGCAACAGCAGTACAACAAGGAGTTAATCGCTTGGTTTTATATCAACTATATGGAATGTAAATAACTCTTTGATCACGTACTAAGAGTAAAATCCGATTGTTTTATATCAACTATATGGAATGTAAATCTAAACTCTAGCACTATTAGTGTAAGCATCATACATTGTTTTATATCAACTATATGGAATGTAAATAAAAATTTTGGAGTCAAATTACAAAAATGAAAGAGGGTTTTATATCAACTATATGGAATGTAAATCCCAGAAGTGGCGATCCACAGCAAGGTACAACATACGGTTTTATATCAACTATATGGAATGTAAATAAACGTTCGCAAAAGCATTACCTACTCTGCTTGCTAGTTTTATATCAACTATATGGAATGTAAATCGCTAAGCGACGATAAAGAGCGCAAACAACTGGAAAAGTTTTATATCAACTATATGGAATGTAAATTTTTGCAAGGACAGCTAATCGCTATGATTAGCTGTTTGTTTTATATCAACTATATGGAATGTAAATCACTTGACGAGTCATGGCTAGAGCCTTTTATGAGGGTTTTATATCAACTATATGGAATGTAAATTTTTGTTAATTGTTTTCATTTCAATCACCTCTTGTTTGTTTTATATCAACTATATGGAATGTAAATTGCTATTTAGCTCTTTTTCACGTGATTTAAATTTGTCGTTTTATATCAACTATATGGAATGTAAATCATTTAAATTTCGTTAAAATCAAGTTGAAAGAAAGGGGTTTTATATCAACTATATGGAATGTAAATGTAAAAATTTCGGAATAATCACTTAAATCTAAATTGAGTTTTATATCAACTATATGGAATGTAAATCCTTGCTGGATAGCGAGTTGCTGGCTTATAATGCCGGTTTTATATCAACTATATGGAATGTAAATGCGATTGCGTGATTGGTTGCTCGGCGATAATGTCTTGTTTTATATCAACTATATGGAATGTAAATAAACATTTACAATAGCGAGGTGATAACATGTATTATGGTTTTATATCAACTATATGGAATGTAAATCTCGTTTGATGTTTGGTATATAATAACCACTGCCCGTTTTATATCAACTATATGGAATGTAAATAGTCAAAAAAAATACTGCTTCGTTACAGCGTAAAGGGTTTTATATCAACTATATGGAATGTAAATTGTCGCTTCTAACATCATTTTTACCTCTCCCTTCTTGTTTTATATCAACTATATGGAATGTAAATAAGACAAAAAACATTATAAGACAACGTCAAAAGCCTAGTTTTATATCAACTATATGGAATGTAAATGTATTGTACTTTGTTGTCGTTGAGCAATTTGTTTAGCGTTTTATATCAACTATATGGAATGTAAATAAGAAATTTTTTTTATCAAAGTTGTATCTACATCTTGTTTTATATCAACTATATGGAATGTAAATGTCGATCGGAATCTCAAGATGAGATCAGGTCTCTCAGTTTTATATCAACTATATGGAATGTAAATATAAAAATTTTGGCAAACTGTAATGTGTGTAGTGATCGTTTTATATCAACTATATGGAATGTAAATTCTTGCGGACAAATCGTAATTAATACTTTGACCTTTGTTTTATATCAACTATATGGAATGTAAATTGATCTCAAACGCTTGACGTTCGTCAACATATTTTAAGTTTTATATCAACTATATGGAATGTAAATTAAAGTTATAATTACATATATCATCACCATTTTTATCGTTTTATATCAACTATATGGAATGTAAATAAAATTGTAGCTACGCAGCAATGTTTGATTTCCGATCGTTTTATATCAACTATATGGAATGTAAATAACGATCGCAAAGACTCTCTTAATCATCCGATGTGGGTTTTATATCAACTATATGGAATGTAAATGACATTTCGTAAGCTCTTATTAAGCTTTTGTTTACGGTTTTATATCAACTATATGGAATGTAAATGTGCGTGCGTCTAGACAGATAAACAGATAAAGTTACGTTTTATATCAACTATATGGAATGTAAATTGCGTGCGTCTAGACAGATAAACAGATAAACAGATAGTTTTATATCAACTATATGGAATGTAAATGTCGTTAAATCTGATTTCGAATTTTTTTAAATCTTTCGTTTTATATCAACTATATGGAATGTAAATAATTGACTTTGATCGTTATCGGGTCACTCAACAAAGGTTTTATATCAACTATATGGAATGTAAATGTGCGTGCGTCTAGCGTCTAGCGTCTAGCGTCGTTTTATATCAACTATATGGAATGTAAATGTTATGGACACCTCAAACGGTGATGTATTCTTAACTGTTTTATATCAACTATATGGAATGTAAATCTTTCATCGCTTACCACCAACTCTCTTGTCTCCTTTGTTTTATATCAACTATATGGAATGTAAATTTGTTTCTATAATCTACTTTTATCAATTCATTCATTGTTTTATATCAACTATATGGAATGTAAATGAAATGATATGATCTTCGTCTTCAAAAGCTTCTTGCGTTTTATATCAACTATATGGAATGTAAATAGGGGTATGGCTTCACGTGTGATCCCATATTCAAAAGGTTTTATATCAACTATATGGAATGTAAATTTCTTGGCGCAAAAGAAGCTGGAGTGTGGGCTTTCTGTTTTATATCAACTATATGGAATGTAAATTACGCTTGATAGCTTTGTAACTTGTTACATTAAACTCGTTTTATATCAACTATATGGAATGTAAATTCAACAAAACCCGAATGATTGAGTTCAGAAAAAGCCGTAGGCAGATACATTTGTTTTGTAAAAATTCAAGTGTCAAAAAAGTTTAAGAAATTTGGCATTTGAATATTTACAAACTCGTATGATAATGATATAATTGTCATATAATAAAAAGCGAGTCAACTGTTGCGCAAAACAACAATTGACTCTAACAGATACCGATTAAGACGGTAGCAAAGTTATTCGCTTTGAAAGTAACGTTAACCTGCCAAAGTTAAGACGTTACTTTCTTTTGATTTTATCGATGTATGTCAGCAATGCGAGAATAAACATTCCGATTGCCATC
>JGI24700J35501_10930536_pt1 | contig 15245 bp, 11 predicted proteins | sample TergutTh196P1_FD_35501 | JGI IMG/M metagenome (IMG submission 35501)
AGTAATATTGCAGTTACTAATAAACATACTGCCAAGTTGCATCACGTTGGTTCTTTATATATATTAACTTATGATGCATGGAAACTCAAACATAAAACACACAAATATATATATATATATATATATTATGTTGTAATTTTCATGTACTTCTTATTAATACAATATTTAATTTTTTCAACAACCCTTATGAACATGTACAACAATAAATATTATTTTTCTTACCAAATAAAACAAAGTCACCATTGACAAGGGTATATATTTATTATACATTTGACCCACTTGTAGCTTTCTTCTCCCAGTAACCTTGCTATGGGAGAGTCACTTAGGTCACTAGCTTATGGGTTTCAAATTTCTCACTGTATCACCAAATAAACTGTTTGAGAATTACTTCAATTGGTATGTCAGATGAAGATGCCTCTCTACTTGCCATCTCCCTCTGAACATGATCTAACCAGAAATAGCTCAGTTCTTGGAAAGCTGGCATTTCCCCAATTGTGTGGGAGCAACAGAGGGAGAAAGCACGTGCAGACTTTATGTGCAAGAAGTTTGGCACTCCCTTTTTCATATACAAGTATTGTTTCTTGATTGATTCCTGAAACACACATTTATTGTGACACACATTTGTTCTTGTGAATGATGTGAGCTGACAGCAGAATCTTTTCAAAATCTACAATGAGAAAAAATACCTACTTCCAAAATTTTGGTTTATCAGACAATACCAAACTGCCAGGTTTTGAAAATTCTTGCCTCATGTTATCATTGGATATAATGTATGTGTTCATGTCTCATCAACAGTTTGTAGGAAAAAATCACAACATGAAGATAGCCAATAAATATGCTAAGATTGCAACATATTTCAAACATTTGAGAATGGCATTAACAATCAAAACTGTATTCACAAAGAAATTGGGAGCAGAATATATTCAGCAAAATCTTGCTACCATCCAGTTCACAATGAACTGTCCGTTTCCTATCCAAAAACATAAAGATTAAAATACACTGAACTATAAGTTGGTCTGTGGCATGACACAGGTGTGAAACTTGGTCTCTCAAATTCACTGAAGAACACAGGCTGACAGCACTGCAGAACAGGGCATGTAGGAATATACTTGGGCCTAAGAGGGAGGAAGTGACAGGAGAATGGAGAAAATGGGATAATGAAAAGCTTCATAAATTGTACTCTTCATCAATTATTATGACAGTTATCAGATCACAGAAGAGGATAAAATGGGCAGGGGATACGGCATATAGTGGAAGAAGGCAAATGCACACATGGTTTTGGTAGGAATTCTGAAGAATAGAAACCACTTGATCTTAAAAGAACAAACTGGGATGGTTTGGACTGCATTCATCTGGTTCTAGTTAGGGACAAGTGGCAGGCTCTTGTAAACATGATTAATAAACCTTCAGGTGCCAAAAGAATTTGGGAATTTCTTGACCTGCTCAAAACTGTCAGCTTCTCATCAAAAACTCTGGTCCTTCAAGTTAGTTATGTTGGGGACAAAGCATTCAGACACCATAAAAATATTACAAAGCTCTACAGCAGAAAGCAGGATAAGGAAGATTCCGAAAAGCCTGTTTTTAAATATGGTTTAAGCAAAACAAGAATGTAAGAAAACTCATCTGTGTTCCTGAGTTAGGTTCTGAGCGTTTTCTACACTCATGCAACAGTGAAGACTGAGATTTGTAAGATGTTATTGACTGCAAAATGTTGTCTACTTACTTTTGACATTGTGAAAATTGTATTCAAACATGCAGTGAACATGTGGAAGAAAACAACTGACCATTAACCATAAGTTTACCAGCTCTAGAAAGAGCTGCAGCCATTGCCAGTGTGAAGAGTTTTGAAGTTACAGGTTTCCAGAACTTCTTCAAAGCACATGGGAAAGTTAAGTGGCAAAGCAAAGTAGTTACAATGCAATAATTTTGTGAAAAAGTAAACATAATTCAACTCAGCAAATAAGCAAGTATTTAACACCTTTGTATGATGGTATTATTTATAGCATTTAAATATTTAACATTTTCAGTTCATTATTAGAAGTTGTTATTCTTTGTCTCAAACATACACAAAATTTAAATGCCAACAGTTTATTCCATGCCATCCCTTCTCTTAAAGCATTGAGTGTGGATGTCTAAAAACTGCAAACAAGGAGTTCCAACCAGACCACATAAGGTCTACTTTCCTATAATATAGAATGTTGGTTCTACACATGCATGTCACGTCAAAATCTTAGGTCCTTAAAAAAGTTACTTAACAGAACTTACATTTTAGAAGACACAGTACAAGACATATTTTCAGAATTCTGTATAAACTGCTGCTAGTGCTGCTCCTTTCTCACAAATTCATACATCTGCCATGCTATTATTAATGACTGTAGGAAATCAAAAAGTATAACACAGTGATGGACTCAAATGGTATAACGTTTATTCTAAGTTTCATGAATTAGTTAACTGCTTCCAAGCTTGAAAGAAAGAAGACACACACATAAAGACACCAACAGCTGCTGAAGACTGCATACCTCATGCTGGTGTCTGCTTGGCCATGATCTTAAACAAGTTACAGAAATAAACACATTCTTCCCTCCATGCATTTGGCTATTTCTTTCCCTACATTTCCCAATGCAGATAGTTTATAATCTTGAACTTACAGTCCTCAAATCATATGCACATATATTACATGACACATACTGCACCAGGTTCCCTTCTTCACTGCTAGCAAATTTTTAATTGTGTCATCATTAATTATGCAATACACACTGAATGTGTGTCATGTGAATACAACTTGTTCCAGTGACACAAAAGAATGGTCCCAAAAGCAGTCACTGTAGTGGACACATCCCACAAAGTACAATGGCTCAATTACAGACCCAAGTAAACTGTAATACCATCGCAGCAACTACTACAACCGAGGCCCCAAACTGCTGCTTGCTGCAGCTGCACAATTTTACTACACTAGTGGAATCCTAAATTTACATTATATAAATATAATATTAATTAATTAAACTAATGGATTTTAAAACCAAATGATAAGTAGCTGCAAATGAATCCACTTGTAATGGTCTGGAATGGTATTTGTCAACACCCTGCAATCATGGAATTGCCCATAAATCATCAGTATGTGGCTCGTTAACACAGCCTCCATCTAAATTCACTCATATTTACAGGTTATTAGCACATTCTGTACTTCCTAACCAACAGTACAGTATGGTTCAACCTAATGTAACTGCAATCAGCTGCCTATAAGTACATCAGCAACTACATAGGAAGGCATTGTTAATGCATTTCTTGGTTGATTGTAATAATATTTCAGTCATGTGGTGAAATTAAAATACCATATTCTTCTTAGATGCTGAAATGATATGTATTCAAGGAGCGTGACGTCCTAGTTACACTGCTTAACTCACAATGTTACTATACAGTAAACATGTTACCTTTATTATGAACAAACATCCTCATCTTTCAACACCTACCATATTTACATATTTCAAAGTTGAACTGTGTAAATGTTTCTCTGAAGTAGTTGCAAACCTATGTCCAAATCTCACAGCACTTCTCAGATATCAAACACCCATTAAGATATCCCATAATCTTCAAGTTCAGCTTTGGAATATGATATGGCAACCTAATTCATGGACGGCCCAAAATAACATATTAGCACGCGAGTTCTCATTATGGATATGATGTGGAAAGTAAAATACAGCGAAACAGACTTATTGACAATAGAACAAATCTTAATCCTACATAAAGAAGACAGCAGCAGGTATATTGGTCTTGGAAGTTTCTCTACAGAATCACAAGTTAACAATCAGTATTTTAATAACATCAGGTCATTCTGGATGAACTAAGATACAAGTGGGTACAGTTGGGAAGATGAAATACCTGGTTTATGGTACATCATCATTATCCTGCCAGTAAAATGCAGAAATCAATAATATATGGCCCATACAAATATATGGCTCATATACTCAAACCAGATTACACACTAGTTATTACTTCCAAAGAGGTAACATACTTTTAGAACAGCGAGACAAACTGAGGGTTATTTTATGAAATTAATTTTAATAAACAAGTCAGTAATAAGGGTGGTATTGTACTATTGGCATAGTGCCATCATCCAAACACAGTAATCAGGCATTCCTCACTGCACGTCCAGAGTGGGTAAGAGCTGTTAACACTGCAGTAATTTTGTTAGCAGCATTTACAGCAAGTGTCACTGTTTCTTACAGTAAGAAAGCATTAATAGATAGAATTTAAATGAAGATGTAGATATATAAAAACATTAAATTATGTTACATACGAAAATGAACATCAGATGAAGAAAAACTATTAATGTGATTTTAGTTTTCTATATACAAACATGGATGCCTATACTATAACCTTGAAAATATATGTCACTTTGACTATACAGTATCAATGGTCATAATATTTTTCACATAAATAAAATGTATAGTCTCTGCTTGCTTTGAGACTGGGTGCCATAATTTCCTTTTCATATGCATGTCATGGCCACGAATGAATATACATTAATACACAATATTTATAATTTGTAATATTATCTTGTAACCAGCATGCCTGAATTACAGGTTTTCATGTGCTTCATGTTTAACATATAACATTACAGTGTACTTGCAGACGTACCATCAGAAATCTATGTACTTCACACATACATTTGATGGAGGTAAACCTACATTTAAAAAACCTACAGTTTTTAATATTAATTTTGGCAAGTCTCACTCAGTTTGAACTAAATGTTAGGCTTTAAAACCTAAAACAATAACCTGTGTCTTAATAGAATCTTCATAATCATAATCTGTCCACTTACAGCTTCTCAGTGAGTAATCAAAGCACTGAACCACAGAACTGGATGGAAGGTGAACCTTGTTTTCAGGTAATGGTAGTTCTTTTGAGTAAATTCCAATGAACTATAACCTATAATAAACAAAACTTTATGGCCTCAATATCTTTTACACTAGGACACTGGAGCAGCAAATCAAGCAAACATACTGTAACCATGAACACATCAATACACTTTAATTACATGCTCATGAAAACTTAAAATTTTGATGAAATTTACTGCATTCCCATTGTTGTCCATTAACTTGTATCTTGTAGTAAGATTAATGTAACACATTCTGACATACAGTCAGGATGAAACAACTATGTTTAAACCGAAGTTTAATAACAGGACAGACTGTTACATGACAATGTAAATTTTACAGGAGAATTTTGACATAATTTCTTTGTTCATAAAAAAAGACAAATTTAATTACTGTAACACCCAGGTACCTATATATTTATATTTGTATTAAATGTACGACATGTTCTGTACCATCAACCTAGCGCTCTCAAGGATCTATGGACTGGGGAGGAAGTGGGGCAAAGTTATTCAAATCCTAAAAAATACAGCAGCTAAGTGAATTTCAATATTTAGGAAATCAATAAGTCTAGATGGCAACAGACATCTGGAAAATAAAAGCCAAATATGTGTACAGATAAATGGAATAAGCTACATACTTTCTGGTGAAATAATGTCCAAGAAACTGAAATTACATAAAATGTTGAATAACCCAATAGCAGATGTCAACATTGACAAATGAATGACAGTTATAGGGAAAGTCTTCAGTGATAAGAGTCTAAAAAGTAATAAATAATTTTGACTAAGACACAAAGGTTAGTGAGATGAGGTTCTTGAGGCATTAAATAGATTATGACCTTTTTGGATGCAAAGCTCTGTAGTTTGGTTGACAGGTAACGAAGTTTTGTAGGTACCTAATGCATCTTCAGGGAAGACTGGGGCAACATAGTTTCCCAAGCAACCTTCCTTCTGAAGGCAAACATAATACAATCAATTAAATTCACATAAAAAATAAAACTTGTTAGAAAAATTATTGCGTTACAGAACACTTACGACTTATAACAGCAGTATCAATCTATCTTCCTAATAATTTTACATAAAATAATTAGGAAACATGTTGCAGTGATATTTTTGAAAAATTAGTATCAAACTGTTAAAAACCATACAAAAATACCATTCAAGTACTTCCAGGGTATGTCATAATTAAAAACCACAAGCACAAGTTACTTCCTTCAATTTCCTCTTCCCCAGAATGAGTACTAAAATGACACGGCCACACAAGCACATGGAAGACTATCAAGGGACAGCACTGGTAATGGGCTTCCTTCTTTTTAAAGCTTGTGTTTAATGCAACAAGTTCTTAATTTTGTTTGCAATGTACAAAGAATTCACACTGCTGGCTGCGTATTATTTTACAAAAGCATATGTTCAGCCATGTAAGAGCCAGGTATCTACAGCAACTATTTTAAAGCTATGTCCTATTATATAAAGAGACGGAGGGCATATAGCTGTCATACACCTCTCTTCTGTCAGCTGTTTCTGAGCTACCATGAAGTACAAGTGAGTATTAGAATTACCATAAGTTATACCAAAAATTTCAAAATCATACAGAAGTTCAGATATCAGGTTCTCGCAGCTGTGTTGCTACATTCAAGTCTTCTGGGATGTTGTGCTGTGTACCATGCAAATAGTTCCAGACAAAGGCACTAAGATCCTTCAAAATGTTAGTAAATATAAATCAACTGACATGAAAGACATGACTCTTCAAAACAGAAGCTGCTTCCATATTACAAGCCACTGAGACTACTGGAAAATAACAGTATGCAAATAAAAAGCCACATAAAATATGAGACAGGAGGGGAAAGGAAGGGGCAGGAATTAACCAGACAGGGCAAGGACTTACAGGTACGCTGTTAACAGGCTTAAACTGCCAGGTTTCTGTGAGTACTTACTATGCTACAAATTCTACCCTATCTCACCAGTAAAAGTTTAGAGACTCAGAATAATGGCAGACCTGCCCAACAATGTCAATCCTTGTTAAGTAACAGTGCTGGACATGTATTACTTACAGTATGCAATCTGGTTATGATCTGCTTTGATTATACTGGCATATAATTACATATAAAATAATGTACAAACACAGTACCATATGGATCAAGGCAACAGGTCAAATAGGGAAAAATCACACTACAATAATAAACTTCACACAAATTTCATCACTTCTTGTAACCAGAAGAACCAGAGAACTTAAAGTGTCATTCAAACACTACCACAAACCTACAGCTATGCTCAAATTATATTGTAACATGAGTTCCTGAACTAAATATAATGCTGATGAAGAATCTGTTGAGTTCTTTGGTCAGTTGACATCAAGTACCACAGCACATAATTGTATTATACAGCTAACTTTATTTTTCTAGACTATTTTAATTCCTTTACAGTATAAATATCATAATGGAATATAATAACGAATCCATAACATTAACCAATTTGCTGTTTACATACTAACATCTGGCGCAGATTAGCGTCCATACAGCCATAACAAATACAGGATGATTGCATCAACATAAAATGTCCAATATGACATAAAAAATTCTGTGCTTTAAGTAACCTGTCACTGCCCATTAAATGTACTTCCTTCAGTTTGGGAACCATACATTTATGACTTCCCATTACATGCCAGTTAAATGAGACATATAATGTTAAAATAAACAATCAGAAACTTGGTGTCTACCAACACCAGTTTCTTCAAGCAATGAACCCTCTGTTCATTACAGTTGTGTAAAAACAAAGAATGTGCATAGTGCATACATGTATATGTAACTACTCCTTAAGATAATATTTAGGCCATTCTTAGCAGTCATGCAGAAGACAAAATGTGGGTACTACCTATGGACCTACGAACTTCTCAAGAGGGATTCCACTCCATGGAGTAAGTATCTAGACTATACACTATCACTGGTACATGACTGAATATGGATACTTAGTTTACTGGAATGATAACTAACAGGTGAAAACCAAAGTACTTGGAGGAAAATCTGTCCCACTACCACTCTGTTTTACCACAAACAACATTAATTCTTCTACATGATGCAAGTGTTTGCAGCCAGACAGATCCAGGAACCCTCTCTGGACTACCAGTGTATACACACACCCTTCTCATAATTCCTTTCCAATACTTGTAAGTTTTATTACATATGAATAATTACTGATGTTTGTTGCTTAATACACCTTGAAGTTATGTAATTAACAGGATTTTTTTGAGCAGTGTACCAGTCATCATATGAGAACCTGTGGAAGGAAAACTTTCAAAGTCCGCTATTAACATTTGTATCAGATCTTCAGACAATTCCAGCTCCATCAGGTGCTTCTAGCATAAATGTGTCCACTCATGTCCCTCTGTTGTGTACCATACCCACCTATATCCATCTGTTGCATATGTGTGCCCCCACATCTGTCTGTGGCATACATGGCCACCCATATTTTTTTTTTTCACTTCAGTCCCACTTATTCTGCCCAATCATTACCAGTTCTTATTGCAGTGTTACTATTTGAAGATCTTGTCTTTGTCACAGCTGCATGTTTTACTCATTTTTTTCTCAATACTCCACCAATATTTCTGTCTTCTGGCTGTAATGTATTTACAGCTCCCTTACTGTGTATACAAATTTTTGTTCTGTATGTCAAAAGAGTGAAATAATTTGTTCAGAAACAGACAAAACCTCTGAATGGATCAGTCATACAGTAATTCGATAACATACAATTAATTTTGTATTTACTGCTTACAGAAGAGAAAAAAGACATTGCTTTAAAAGATTAGAGTCTTCCACAGACACAGCGACAGACTCTTGTAATGGATAGTGACGATTCAGAGGATGAATACAAACCAAGATGGTACTGTAAAAGTGAATGTAATAAATTGTATTCCAAAGAAACCTGAGGATATTGGAGTGGAATAGTGATTTTGTAATACTTTCAGACCAGAAGAGCTAGAAGTGCTGCTTGAATCTGAAAGTTCTGGTACTAATTCTAATGAAGTGTCAGGCAACAAGAGTGTTGAAAACCCTGAAGAGGGGACTCCTTAGAAGGCAGAATTAATTATAAAATAAATTACAGAAGTTTTTGTGTACAGAAATTAAAAAAAAAATACATGGTTTGAACAAGCCATATTTTTCCAGGAAAATATTACACAAAAATGAATTTACCACCATTAACCATCAAAGAAAACAAAAGAAAGCTGAAAATTTCAGCACCATCAAATAAGGTCAGTGAGCAAACATGAGTAACTTGATCCATTTCCTTCACGTGACACAAATGTAACACGTGGCACTTTATTCAACTTCATCACAACAGACATAATTTTAAGTTCTGAAAATAATGCCTACTGTTTTCTTATTTGCTGTTTTAGGGGTGGTAAGTGAAAAAAAAATACATTAAAAAAATTCTAGTGAAACTGCCAGCCGTCCATCCGTATTTTCATTCTTGCCTGTTACAAAAATTTAATTTTACCTACCACTGACATTAATTAACCAATGGCCAGCAGGCAAACCACTTTGAGCCAGTATACACAGCATTAATAAATGCGCTGTAATTATTCTATTGTAGTCTATAGTTTTTATTTTCTGTTCTATCATCTTCTAACAAGTCACATTCAACAGCGAGCTTGTTTTTTTAATCCAGGTTAATAATCACTGATTTAAGTTACATATATATTTGCACAATTCAGCTTTGAAGCTTTCCATGCACATTCCAAAGACGTTAAGGATGGGAAAAATGCTAAGTTAGCATTATTTGATTGCACTGAGGTAAGCAAAAAATATGAAATCAAAGCACAGGGTTTTCATGTCACAAAACCTATCATGAACTATTTCATGACAGAAATACCTAATAACGTTGATAACAGCTGAATGATACTTGCTGCTCAGGAAAGATGCTGTGATTATGTTAGTTATCTTTTTGCACAACTGCAACAAAAGGTTGTAAAATGTGTTTGTTAGCTCCATCTGCCTCCACACATAACAACTTTAGACCCACTGAACAGATTTTTATACATTTTATATTGTGACATTTATAAACATTTGTTGACACATTACAGTTTTTGGTTACAACCTCATGACAGTAATGGACAAAGCTGGTACAACAGCACAGGCAACCAAGCAGCTGCCTAGGGTGGAGCTGTTTCAGGTGTGGCACATTGTACAGTTGTGTTTGCTTCTTCATCAACATTAATTTCTGCTGTCACTTTGTTAATATCATTATGCTTAACTGGCAATAAACACCTTATGCAACAATGTAAACAAGTCTGACTGAAGAGTAATGATCAAGAATTATGGCGCTTTTGACCAAAATGTGTGGGCATTATTTGTTACTAATTATTGTGATGAAGTTTTGAGTAATTTGAACTGTTTCTAACTGGGGAAGTGAAGAAATTTTCTCATTAATTGTAGTACTACTTAGGGTTGTGCTATCTAGCCCTGATAATGGACACCTTACATGAATATCTATGTGTGTTTCTGTAACTCATTGAACATTTAATGGAGAAAACAATGTTTGGAATAAAAGACGAGGATAAAAACAAAAACACATTCTATTCCTAATACAGTCACACATGTTGCAAGCCCATCACACAAAGTAAAGAGAATGTGTCAGAACTGTTGCATTTTGTGTAAAATTTGTAAATTTCCTATGACAGTCATCCTAAATGTCATAATTTGTTTTACTCTTTTTACAATCAAATCAGTGTTATTAAGTGGGAATAAACAATTGTAAACATATTCACAAATGTAATTCATCGCAGAACACAAAAACATGCAAGAGTACAGAATCATGGTCTCATTCGGAGTTTGATTTACTGAAACCAAATAAAATCCACTGCACCAAATACGAACTAATGCAGATCCCAATTATGATCCTAAGCCTCACTTTGTACCTGAAGAACTCTTTTAAACTGACTTCTGTAAGTGTTTAATTAATACATTCCTTGGAATTTTCTTGTTAATGTGAAAAGCTGATAATGACGGTGATGCTTAATCTATTTACCACTTGTATGACAAGTTAACTGTTTAAAGCCCAATGGTAACTATATTTATGACACGATTTTACGTTAAAGAACCGCATGTTACCCACTGTGTTTATATGTTTTGTATGATTCTGAGAATATATTGCAGTTCCTCACACAGCATAATATGTTAGTCCTTGTAATAAAGATACATTACATTCACTGCAAAGAAAGAACTGTATTTTTAATAACATTTAGAAGAATTTTACGACTCAAAAGCAGAACAATGGTTCTACCATGTGATAGCCAAACATACGTTGGAATGGCTCTCAGCACACAAAAACAGTGATGGGAATATGTATTTAATTACAAACAGATTTACACATTGCAACAGCACATACGCTATTTTAATAATAAGTGAACAAACAATGCACAGGCAATGTACTATGTTCAGAAAAAATCATACAGGTTTTGTAAGGAAAGATAATATTTATTGGGCACAATGCTTTACGATCACCCTGTATTATGTCACTGATTACTGATATACATCAATATCTTCTGATAAACATCAAACAATTATAACAATGCCCAAACTAAACATTATTGCACTTTAATTTCCACACATGGTTTTCTCCTATTCTACACTAAACTATTCAGTTTACATGTCATAAGTAAAGAGGATAAACTGTTTCTCCTTTGAGTTTTAAAATGAATTGACTGTTTACATCCACACTGGTTAAATGGGTAAAAAAATATATGTGAAGGGTAGGACACTGTCCATGAACAAAATGTTGTGTGTCACTTAGGGACATAACAGCCTCTATCACATTCAAATAAGCACCATATCAAAAAAAATATATATATATATATATTAAAGAACCGCTTTGGTCTTGGTTGGATCAAACTGTGTGCTACACCACAGTAAAAAGTAAAAATAAAATCATTTAAAATATCAAAACAACATAAATAAGAAATATTTTACACACTGTACTTGAGGCATTATGAAACAACAGAACTGTACTAGAAACACTAAGAAAGGTACATTGTTACACACCTTTGGATTAATATACAATATCCATAAGGTACACAAACTTAACATCAACAAAATAAAAAAATGAAAATGTTACAGAAATACATACTGGTAGTGTGCCCAATTGCCTGCTGGAGGGTGTGTAACACAGGCAAGGTTAAGTTGTAGCTGTGGAAAGTATCTTGCAGGGTGAAGAACATGAGGCTTGAGACTCAGATACTCCATGCCATGACCACTTTCTTAAAGGGAACGAATACTGCCCGGTCAGGATCACTGAAACCAACACACTTTGCTATCCACAGCAAATACTGTTAACACTGTACACATGGTCATGCCATGGCTCAGGCAGTTAACTGTCAGCCTCTCAGTCATGTGTACAAAGACTAGGTGTTTCATGTGTGCCAATTTAGCTAACTTTTGACAGGCATAAAGAAAAGTGCTATTATGAACACAGTATGCAGTAGTAGTAGCAGAAGTAGTAGGAGTAATAGTAGTAAGCATTGACCACAAGCTAGGCAGTTTGCTCATCTGTTGTTATAGCTCGTGCAGAACGTGATGGCACACGCACAGAAACCAGATTTCGTCTTTCCCCGAAACGGACGAGTCCATTTAAATTGGAGGGGGGGGCGGCAGTTCAGTCGATTGCTGGCAGCCGAGGTGTGCTCATCAGCTTGAGTAATGCTGGATAGACCTCGTTCGGAGGTGGCGTAAAAGTACTGGCTACCCACTCCATTCGCCAGTTTCCCCTTCACTTCCCCTCCCGTGCGTCACCGTGTGCCACCAGGTTCTGAACGAGCTCTACACTATACTGTGAATTCACTAAAATTCCTTTAATCCAGTGCCTTATAATCTGGCACCCTTAACAGGTCAGAACTTGAGGAAAGTAATCCAAAGACAGAAAGTTACACCACCCATAACTTCTGGTGCATACTAATTTCATGACTTTATCTTAGGTCACCTCAGCCTTTTTGGACCTGTCTGTCTATTATAATGGCTTCAAAAGATTAAAAAATGTGTAACCAAGGTACTGCTGGCAAGAAGAAACAAATAACTTGAATGATTTATCAGAAACTTGAAATAACTAGGAGGCTTGGAAGTGGCGAAACCTGAAGAGATGTTATGGCTTCATACAATATTGGATAGTCAAACTATCTATGGTCTAAAGAAACTGAAGGTCCAATTACTATCAATAATGGCATCAAATGAAAGTAAGAAGGACCTTTTCAAGCAACAGAGATTGAAAGAGTCTAAATTAGTGCAAGTGGACAAGGTGTTGTGTAACTGGTTTACAGCAATGCATTCCAAAGGAAAACCAGTGACTGGGTATATGATAATTGCCAACGCTGTCTTTTTGTGGTGAAATGAAAATAACAAGTGCACATTCTCTGAAGACAGTAACAAAAATTACCTGTAAGAACTTGGATCAGTGTAGGTACTATCTGATAATCTGAAATATTTGATAATCCTGCACCTGTCAGGTCCCATGGGTGGTGGATTAAATTCTATTATTCTGACCAGTCAGTTCTGCTGTTAGATATAACTAGTAATTATCACAGGTGTGTCAGTACAACAATAAGCAAAAAGACATACATAATTAAAATAAATAGATGGTTACATCTATAGATAAATGATCACATCTGGCATGGCACTAAAGAAGTTTGTAACTCATTGTAAACTGAAGGGTCAGTTCCAAATTTGTAAGGACTACAAACAGTATGTACCAGAATGTTAAAAAACAAAATGGCAAATAGGTACACAATAATGACGCCACATCTTTAATATTTATTAACCCAAAACTGTGGGTTTCTCCATAAAATTAGCCAAAAAAAAAAAATGAAATCTTCACCACCACCACCACCTTCACCAACCCCTCCCCCATGCACGCATGAAAGTGATACACACACACACACACACACACTACATTCAACTTCACTCTATGAAAAAATATGTTAAGTCCTTCCAAGCAGTGTTTATATAAGGTGCATGTAAACTGTCCCAGTGCATGCCATCAGGCATATGGAGGAGTGGAGGTACAGGTGTACGACTTGAACACTTTACACCTGAGGAAACAGGCTTCAGCAATCACTGAATGTGAGGCTATATGTAACACTGTTTATATGCAATCACATAACAAAAATATCTTCAGTCAGTGAAATGAAAATATGACCTAGTTCTCCCAACATTTAGTTGCATGGATTCTGAACTCTCCCGATTTTTGTATAGCATAGTCAGTACAGCGAATTGCTATGGGCTGGGCACTCCAGGGGTTGAATACTGGTAAGGCGAGATTTTCTTCACCAATCTGGACCAACTCTGGGGCCCAACCAGCTTCCCATACAATGGGTTGCTGGTCATTCCCAGGGGTAAAGCAGCTGGGGCATGGCACTGACCATCCACCCCCATTTATCTGAGATTAAATAAAAAGTAGAGCTATACCTCTACACCTCCTCTATGCCTTCATGGCTGGTTATAGGATGAACATGATATACTACTTACCAGTCAAAATACCTGCGACCTTGAAAAACACCATCTGAATCTCCCATATCTTGTGGCAGTTCAACACCAACATGGGGGTCAGACTTGCCAGAAACCAAACCGACATATCGAACTCGTCCAACCATCACTCTTCCCTCACTTGTAATCACTTTCACAAAGTAGTCCAGTTTGAGGTCACGAGGAATTCTGGGTAAGAATGGCTGAGCAGACTGTGGTGGTACAAACTCTGCAGCATAACATGTGCCCAGTTATTAAAAAACTAGTGTGCCTATGCAGATTTTCCTGCATTAAATTTTAGGAACAATGGTCTGGGTTCCTCTGCTATAATCAGGTGTTGCATTTTTCCAATTGGATACATTTTCAAAATCAATACTTCTTACATCCAGGAAGAACAAGGACCATTTAAACCTGGCAGGTTGTTTACAACATGATGACGTAATGACAATCAACAATGAATGCAATGCAGGCAGTCAAACAGACTATGTACAATATGTGGCACTCTATACAATAATGGAATATTTTGTACATTCTATGTCATATGATAATGCAAATTCACTAACAAGGTCTGCCAAATAAATTATCCTTTAAGAAAACCAAACTGTATGTATTTAAATGTGTAAAACTCGGCACCATCATTTTAGAATTAAAATGTGAAGAAAATACAAGCTTTCTTTGTTCCTTATGCATTTAACTATGTTTATACAATGAGCCCACAGGTATGGGAAAAAAAAGTCAAGTCTGTTTCAACACATTTTCACCCACAATGCTTGTTGAACCCACAATTACAATATCACTGTACTACCATGTCATACCTCGCACGGGATCTGGTTCAGAATGCCTGCGGTTCTGCCTGCGCCGTCCAACTC
>JGI24700J35501_10930535_pt1 | contig 15228 bp, 16 predicted proteins | sample TergutTh196P1_FD_35501 | JGI IMG/M metagenome (IMG submission 35501)
TTTTTCCCCTGTAGGTTTCCTTTTTGTTGCTATTTTAATTTTTTGCAAATTTTAAAAACTCCTTTGATGTTATAACGTCTTTTCAATCTATGGATGCTGTCGATAATAACACCTTTACGCCCTTCCGGCGGTAGGGTTACCTCTATCTCCACGGTTTCCAAATACGCTTGCTACATTATAACCTAAAAAATGTTATTGCTCAACTTTTTTTCATAAAAAGACTATAGTCGTTTCAAAAAAATTCTAAAACGACCGTGGTTTATGAAACAGACGTGAAATGGCGTTTGCTATATATTGACTAATTACAATAAAAAATATAGAATACGGAGTATACAGAACAAAAAACAGAAAGAAAAAACCTTTGACTTTTTAATTTTTTAGGAGGAAACTACCATGCAATCAGCACCCGTGATAACAACCGACGAAAAATCCCAAGACACTTTAGCTAAGAAGAAGTTAAAAGATATTGCAAAAAACTGGCAAATCATTGTCGGAGCAACAATAATAGCAACTTTTGTTATTGTGGCTTTATTTGCGCCACTGTTTGCCCCTATGGATCCATTGGAAATCTCGGTGCAAAGGCGTTTACAGCCCCCTTCCCCCTACCACTTGCTTGGCACAGATGCGTTGGGGCGGGATATGTTGAGCCGTATTATTTTTGGCACAAGAATTTCCCTAGTGGTTGGGGTGGCAAGCACTTTTTTTGGAGCCGTTGTTGGGGTTGCCTTTGGAGTGATAAGCGGCTATTACGGAGGCAGAACAGATAGCTTTATCATGCGTTTTGTGGATGTGTTGCTTGCGTTTCCCGGTATGCTTTTAGCTCTTGCAATTGTCGCTATTTTGGGAGCCAGCACACAAAACACCATCATTGCTGTTTCCATCTTTGCTGTACCAATCTTTGCCCGAATCGTTCGAGGTTCGGTTTTGGCGGTAAAAAAGCTGGAATATATAGACGCTATTAGAGCAATGGGTGCGACAGATGCCCGTATTATACTGCGTCATATATTGCCAAATATTATGTCGCCAATTATTGTGCAAGCTACGCTTTATGTCGCCAGTGCAATAGTTATTGCCGCATCCCTTTCTTTTTTGGGGATGGGAACACAACCCCCAACACCGGAGTGGGGTACAATGTTAAGTGACGGGCGGGAATTTTTGCGACACTCACCGCATTTAACATTGTATCCTGGCATTATGATACTGCTGGTTGTGCTAGGGTTTAACTTGATAGGCGACGGGCTTAGGGACGCATTAGAACCCAAAAAATAGGAGGTGGCACAATGCTTGTGTTCATATTAAAACGTATTATGCAGATTATACCTGTTGTAATTGGCGTTACATTGGCTGTTTTTTTAATGTTGCACCTTATCCCCGGCGACCCTGCTCGCATTATGGCAGGAGAAGCAGCAAGCGAAGCTCAACTGGAGCAAATGCGCGACAACTTGGGTCTTAACGACCCACTGTGGGTACAATATGTTCGATATATTTCAAATGCAGTTAGAGGAGATTTAGGTACATCCATAAGAACGAATCGCCCCGTTAGTGCGGAAATTTTTGACCAGCGGTTCGGTATAACTGTGCAATTGGCTTTGGTTGGGACTGCCGTTGCTGTTTTGTTTGGGCTTACCGCCGGCATTATTAGTGCCACCCGCAAACGGGGCATTGCCGATATGAGCCTCATGTTTGTGGCTTTGTTGGGGTTAAGTATGCCAAACTTTTGGCTCGGTATATTGCTCATTAACATCTTTTCTGTACAGTTTGGCTTGTTGCCAACGGCAGGATGGGGTTCTCTTAGCCATATGGTGTTGCCGGCTTTTACCTTGGGTGTAACCGGTATGGCGATTATATCTCGCATGACCCGAGCTTCCCTCACAGAAGTTCTTAACCAAGATTATATACGAACCGCATACGCAAAAGGTACAAAAGACCGCATAGTAATTTACAAACACGCACTACGCAACGCTTTAGTGCCTATTATAACAGTTGTTGGTTTGCAGTTTGGCACTCTTTTGGGCGGAGCAGTTATAACAGAAACTGTGTTTGCCATAAACGGTATGGGCAGACTTATTATAGACAGTATAAGGGCGCAGGATTTTCCTATGGTGCAAGGCACTGTACTTGTTGTAGCTATGATTTTTGTTATAGTTAACACCATGGTGGATATTGCATACAGGATAGCCAACAAGCGTATAGATGTGGCTTAGGTTCGGGCTATAGTCGATTACATAATTTCCAAGGAAGTCTAATCAAAAAAGGCTTTATTTTGGGGCTTGCCCCCATTTTGGAGGGCAATATGGAAGAAATTTTACTAGAAGTTAAAGATTTACGCACTTCCTTTTTCACGGGAGCCGGTGAAATAAAAGCTGTTGATGGCATAAGTTTTTCTATAGAAAAGGGCAAAACGCTCGGCATAGTAGGAGAAAGCGGTTCAGGAAAAAGTATCACGGCTCTTAGCATACTTAGGCTTTTGGAGGGTACATCCGGAAAAATTGTTGACGGTGAAGTATTATTTAGAGGTGAAAATCTTATCACAAAAAACAAAAAACAAATGATGGAGATTCGAGGTCGCCACATATCCATGGTTTTTCAAGAACCAATGACAAGCCTTAATCCCACTCTCACTTGTGGTGAGCAGATAGCCGAAACTTTTCGCAACCACAAAAGTTATACCAGGAAAAAGGCTTGGATAGAAGCAATAGAAATGTTGCGGTTGGTTGGTATTCCCTCCCCGGAAAAACGTGCCAAACAGTATCCTTTTGAGCTTTCGGGGGGTATGCGACAAAGAGTTATGATTGCCATCGCCCTTAGCTGCAATCCGGATTTACTGATTGCAGACGAGCCAACAACGGCTTTAGATGTTACGATACAGGCACAAATACTTGATTTGATTAAAAAGCTGCAAAAAGAGATGGGTACATCTCTTATATTAATAACCCACGATTTGGGGGTTGTTGCGGAAATGTGCGACTATGTAGCGGTTATGTATTGCGGGAAAATAGTAGAATATACAGACGTGCGAAGTCTGTTTACATCTCCCAAGCACCCCTATACCGTCGGTTTGCTAAAATCCATACCCGATCATGAAACAACAAAGGCATCTTTGGATATTATACAAGGCACTGTACCCAGCCCTTTTAACTTGCCTTCGGGTTGCTCGTTTGCCCCTCGTTGCCCATATGCAAAAGATGAGATTTGTAACGCAGAGGTACCCGAGTTGACTGATAAAAATACCGACAGACCGGTGCGCTGCTTTGTGTATCAAAATCCCAAGCAATGGGAAAGTGATATAGCAACTTAACTTTTTCTTAAGGGACTGTGTCCCTTGACCTCAAAATTGTGAAGCATTTAAATTTATCGCACAATTTTCTAGGGTTTAGGGGGCTAGCTCCCTTGCGGTGTGTGGGGCTGGTCGCAATCTGCGATTGCTGCTCGCCCATGCACCCTCGGGCAGTGCCCCACGGTTTTACGCTTCATGCGTAAGGCGTAAACCGTGTATTCACTATATATTTTTATTTACAATATAAATAAATTGTAGTATAATACATAAAAAAATTAAAGGAGATATAATCATGAAACATAATCAAATAAATGTAAATATAAGAATGGACAAAGAAATAAAAGAAGTTGCAGAAAATCTTTTTGCAAAAATGGGACTAAACATGACTTCTGCCATAAATACTTTTATTCGACAAGCAATAAGAGAACAAGCTCTGCCTTTCGAGGTAAAACCGCTAGACACATATACTTTAAAAGTCCAAAAATCCATAAAAGAATTAGAAAACGGTCAAAAAATAACTTTTGATTTTCAAGAATTAGAAAATTTAGAAAATATGGAACAGGAAGACGCTATATTATTTTTACAAAATAAACAAGTAGACTAATTTACAGATTGGACGAAAATAAAAATTTGGAAATAATATCGTGCCGTGGTCATTATGATGATAAGTGAAATCTATAGCATTTTTAATTAAGGTTGTCCTGTCTAAAAAATAGTGAAAATGCTAAATTTGGGAAAACGATGGGAGGTGCAAAAAAAATGGTAGGTGGCAAAGTTTTATTGGAAGTGACTGATTTAAAACAGTATTTCCCCATAAAAAAGGGGGTGCTCGGTCGTGTCAGCAATTATGTAAAAGCTGTAGACGGCATTAGCTTTAAAGTGCATGAAGGTGAAACCGTTAGCATAGTTGGCGAAAGCGGTTGTGGTAAGTCCACCACAGGCCGCACAATACTTAGATTGGAAAACCCCACCGGTGGGGAGATTATTTTCGATGGAGTTGATTTAGCAACCCTTAGCAAACGAGAAATGCGTAAAAAACGTAAAGATATACAAATAATTTTTCAGGATCCATACGCCTCTCTTAACCCCAAGCAAACTGTTTATCAGATACTAAATGAATCAATGGCGATACAGGGGATAGGAGAAAGCGGAAAAAGACGAGAGAGAATTAAAACCCTTTTGCAAACAGTAGGGTTGCAGGAGCATCAAATAGATTTATACCCCCACCAGTTTAGCGGGGGGCAGCGTCAACGTATAGGCATTGCCAGAGCCCTTAGTGTGCGTCCAAAACTTATTGTGTGCGACGAGGCTGTTTCTGCACTAGACGTTAGCATTAGAGCCCAGGTTCTTAATTTGCTAAAAGATTTGCAACACGATTTTAAACTGACATATCTGTTTATATCCCACGACCTTGGCGTGGTTAGGCACATATCCGATCGTATTATAGTTATGTATTTAGGCAAAATAATGGAAGTTTCTGACAAAGAAGCTCTTTTTGAACATCCGGGACATCCGTACACATACGCTCTGCTCTCTTCCATTCCCAGTACCAACTTAGACAAAAAAAAGGAACGCATAATCCTTACCGGAGATGTTCCGTCCCCTATAAATCCGCCCGGTGGCTGCCCTTTTCACACTCGTTGCCCATTGGCAATAGACAAATGCAAAACAGATATACCACCCTATATTACACTGGGGGAAACAGAGTTTGAAGGAATTAGTGCCTGCCACCTGGTACACGATGGCAAACTGGATTATGCCAGGGAACTAAAGCATAGTACAGTATAGTGTTTGAAGGGAAAGCCGTGCCGGGCTGCCCACACCCCGGCTAGCGTGCCGGACATTGGACCCCGTTAAGTTCACTTGATTGCGTTCACAATTGCTATAAATCACAAATTGTGCTATAATTTGCTATGGCGATGGTTGTTTAACTTTTGGGCAAGCCTTAAACAACTATAATACAAAAAATATAAAAAAACACAAAAATAGCTATTTGGCTTATGGGATTTTATATCCCGAAAGGAAGGTTACAAACATGAGAAAGACTATAACATCTGCATTGGTGGTATTGATGTTTTTGATTTACACTCCAAGCACGGCACACGCACAGATCGAAACAACTGTACAAACTATCCCCGAAACTGTACAGGCTTTTATGGACGCACTTTCCATACCCGGCGTTACTGTTGCCATAGTAGATGCCAACACCGGTTTTACATGGGCGGGGGGCTTCGGCTATGCAGACACAGCAGCACAAATACCTGTTGACCAAAACACAGTTTTTAATTTGGCATCTGTGTCTAAGCCAATGACTGCCGTTGCTGTTTTGCAGTTGGTTGATTCCGGGGTTTTAGACCTAGACACTCCTTTGGTGTATTACATACCCCAATTTAGCATGTTTCCAAGCCCCTTGCATGATGGAAACTACGCAAATATAACCCCCCGAATGCTGTTAACCCACACATCCGGCGTTTTTACCGACTTTTTTGGATACGGTGCAATAACTACGGGCTACGAAAACTACCAAGGTTATATGAACAATTTGCTAGAGATTTTGGCAGGTTATCCGATGGTATTTGCGGAAGGTGTACAGGCACAATATGCAAATCATGGGTTCAATTTGTTAGGTATCCTTGTGGCACAATTAAACGGAGGAACCGGGTTTTTTGCTAGAATGATTAGCCCGGCCGACATTAACTTTTTTGAAAGTTTTGTAAGCTATACAACAGAAAATGTTTTTGGACCTTTGGGGATGGAAAATACTAGCTTTACATTGGAATCACACATGGTACCCAATCTTGCTCGCCCATACGAAAACGCTACAACCCCGGGAGATGTAATGATGATGTACAACGGAGTGCCTACCGGTGGTGCTTTTTCTACTGCTTATGACATGGCACGTTTCATGCACTTTTTGTTAGGTAACGGAACAGCAAATGGTACTCAAATTCTATCCCCCGCCTCTCTTGATCTTATGTACGCTATTGATGATTCCAATCAGTTTATGAATTTGCAGTTTGGGCATGGTTTGTACCGTTCTTTTGGAGTTGACGGCACAATACATTACGGACACGGCGGCAACTTGGTTCATTATCATTCCTACATGATGCTGGACAGAGATAGCGGTATAGGAGTTTTTGTATCTACAAACAGCACAACAGGAATGGTAGGAGCATCTCTTATAGCACAAACCATTATTTCTACTGCATTAGCAGAAGGAGGCATGTCGTTAGGCAGCGCCCCATCTATTGCAGATCCGGATGCAGTCCCTATAAGCCTTACAAGGGCGGAGCTTGAGCGGTACGAAGGTATATATTTTGCTCCAGGGCAATACTTTTGGTTACTAGCAACAGACGAAGGAGAAATGCAGCTTTTTGTATCCACTTATCTGTTAGATGAACCTATGATTCAGCCTTTTGTTCCGATGTCGGACGGCAGTTTTACAGACCCTACGGGAACCCGGTTTTGGCCTCAGGAGATAAATGGCACGATGTGGTTTTCTGTAGGGGATGCGGGTATGGTTCGATTCTTGCAAAGGGTAGATTTATCTACAGTTTTAAGCGATGAAGAAGTAGAACCTTCGTTAGGCAGTTTTGTGCCGGAAATGCCTGCCGGTCACATATCTCTTATATATAACATAACCATAGCATTTGACAGAGTTGGCGTACCAATCATGTACAGCTCTGCAATCCACGGGATTACTACGATGGCTCCATTGTTGGCAGCTGAGGCAGAACTCTTGGGCTTTGACTCAGGAGAAGAGTTTGACGATGAAGGCAGACTTACAGCATTTTACTTCGTGGGTATTAGGTTTGTTAGAGAAGCACCGTAAGAAGATACAAAGGAGATACACATGAAAAAAACTATAGTACTGTTAATAACAGCCGTTTTAGCTCTAACCACAACAATTTTCGCATATACCCCTCACGAAAATATGGATGGTTTACAACATGAAACGGCAACCCTTGCCACATACAATACTCTCCCAAGCATTTTTGTTGATACGTCTGCCGAGCTGTGGGAAAACCGCTACGTATGGCAAGACGGCACTCTCACCATAATCGGCTACTTACACAATGAACAAGCCCAGTTTCGCGGCAGGGGCAACTCCACCTGGGAATTATGGAGACACTACAAAATACCTTTTAACTTTAGGGTACCCCAGCCCGTGCATATAGCAGGATTCGAAAACCCGGGAGTAAGTTTTATACTTTTGGCAAATCATATTGATCGCTCACTTATGCGCAATTTTAACGCTCTTTATCTCGCTAATTTAATGTATGGCATGAACTTTGCTCCGGAGGTAAAGCCGGTACAGGTTTACATAAACGGCGAGTATCAGGGGGTATATCTTTTAACTGAACATAGGGTTCCTGCTAGGTTACAAGCCGACTATGTTATAGAACTTATGATGGGCGCTCCCGATCGAGGAGGCGAAGTATACATAGACTGGTTTGAGGCCAACGAACGCTATTATCTAATCCGCGACTCGCAAAATAACACAGTGGAAGCGGGGATGGCTTTGGCTGATTTCGTTTCCAGGGCCAGTTACGCTATTCGCAGTGGCAATTTCGCTGAAATTGAACAATATTTTTATATCCCTGCCCTTGTGGACTTTTATGTGGTTCAAGAGCTTTTTGCCAGCAGCGATGCAGGAATGTTTAGCGTATGGATGCAAATAAGAAACGACGGCGATAGACAGTTAATCCACATGGGACCTGTTTGGGATTTCGACGCTGCCGCTGGGATTATAAACCATGTATCATTTTTGCCCCAATTTGAAAACCCATGGGTACATTTACCCGAAGGGTTAGCTGTGGCGGAGCTTAATTATTGGTACAGGGAACTGGTGCAAATACCGGAGTTTAACGAGCTTTTGGTTCCACGTCTACGCTATTTGGTAGACTATTCCCTACCAAGAACCCTAGACAAAATGTGGTATTATGTAAATGAATATCGTTCTTCCTTTGAACGCAATTTTTATATACATTCAGCAGGACCCGGGGATTGGTCGGTATACTCTTTGCCGGCTCTTACCTACCACATCGATACTTTTTACGAACACATAGTATTTTTAGATGATTTTTTGGAAACTAGAGCTTTGTGGTTGTACAACTTTTTTCAGAGCGGTACTCCCACACTAGTGTGGCCATAGTACGGAAGCAATTGAATCAATTCCGCTTAGTAATATTTAGTTGTACTAAGCGGAATTGCCATGTTATACAGAGAATAGGAAGGTAATGCAAATGGCAATGTACATATTCGAAGAAGATACAACTATATTGTTTAAGGAGCATTTTGAAAAAAGTGCAGAGGAATACCGCAAGTTCCGACAGGAGCTGTGTGAAAAGTACCCGGGTTGGACAGTAGACTTTGTATACCGTAACTGTGACCCGCCTACCGAGTTTATGGCAGAAATAGGTGCACGCATATTGGAAGCACACGCAATATCCAATTTAACACGAGAAACCTTTAATTATGCAAATAAGCCAGATGCAACGTTGGTGACTACTGAAAATTTTCATATCTTTGAAAAATTACACGAAAGTATTGATTCTGATTTTGCCTATCCAAATGCACAAATAGCTAAAGATATGAGCCGTTGGCGCATATTCATGCAAGGTAATGCCTATACAATGATGAGCTTTTGGAACGATGAACCCGAAATTTTCATCTTAAAAGCGTCAAATGCAGAAGAGGGTGCATTGCTACTGGCAACTGCCGCCAACTACGCGTTTTCAAACAACATAGCTAGACTTAATTTTTTTATAGAAGTCGATAAACCAATAGAAATGGAAGCTGCACAAAAAGTAGGCTTTACGGTTTCCGGCAGATCTATCGCTTATCGAGTAGATTCGCTAAAAAGTTGATAGATCTGCTTTTAAGATTTATGGATTAAGCGCTAAATTGATGAAAGCAAATTAACTTTTGTGATTTAAAAAATACAAGAAAAAGTTAATTTGCTATATTGACCGTTGGGAGTTCTAATATATTGCATTTATTATCAGGAATCTGTTTTGTGCTTGCACAAGAATTTCCCTGTGTTCGTCGCGCCAATCTTTGTTGTTGTTATGGGTGTCTGCTTGATAAAAATGTATACACAACCAACCGCCAAAGTTGTTATCGTAAACGATACCACCATAAAATGTCGTTTGGCTTGTGGAAGCAGAAAATGTTCTGCCTTCAATCGTAACCCACACGGGTCTTACGAGCCAATTTGGGTGTCCTCCCATCGCTTCTATGATTGCTGCATCTTGTGCAGTTGCCGGCTCCACATCAGCATGGTTTCCGGCAGAAAAAACAACAACATTGTAGGTTTGCCCACTTTTTATATCATGGATTTGTATTGGCGTTCTACCGGCTGCGTATAACATGGGTTGTATTTCTTCCCAGTGGGCAAGTTCTGCATTGCTTGGCATGTTGCTACGGACATGCTGTGGTAACGACATATGGTCAGCTAAAATCCGTGCAGACTCTTGGTACAAATCTAATTTTACTGTAGTTTCAATATGTTCCGGTTCGTGTTCAAAAAAAACTTCACGTATATAAGGCAAATTGCTGACAGGATCAATATGAGCAACCTGTGATCCCTGTTCTGTAACACCACCATGTTCCCAAACGCGTACAGCATAGGTATTATTTATATCTGCGTTGTGGCGTAGTGTATATGTGTACAAATTGAGCGGAAGTTCTATTATTCGCGCTATTTGCCCGGCAGAATTAATTACTGCCCAGTCCGACCCTGTAGCCGACAAACGAGCAGACACATAAGAAGCTGACAACACCGGATCATAAAAGCGTTGAGCAGAAACAGCAAAGTTGTTAGCAATATCTACAATGTGGTATGCTTGCCTGCTGTCATGAGTACCAATCAGAGCAATATTGCCCATATCCCATTTTATGCGGGGGCTATGGTTTTGCAGTAAATAATTGCCTTGGGTGTCAATAAAATTATGCCCAAATTCAGAAACCACAAGAGCAACTCCGTTAACAAAAGATGTAACTCTTGTATATTGCGGTGCTATAACAATATTCCAATTTTCGTCCATAAAACCGAAAGGTTGGGGATTGTGCCACCACATATAATTTCGGGTACCGTCTTCCCTGTAAACAAAGCTAACGGTTGTGAAATATCTGCGACCATATTGTAGGGGGCCAAAGTGTTGCTGTTGGCGTATCTCCGGTTGAGTAGTGTAGTAGTCTTGCCCGTAGGTTGTGCTTTGTGAAAACACGGCAATCACTATGATTGCAAAAGCTGCTTTAATAATTTTTTTAAATCTTTCCTGAATTTTTTTCATCGTATATTCCCTCCATAAATTTAGCACTTTGTGATTTTTAATATGCAATTATTGTAATACTTACAGCTCAAAATGTAAATTTAAATCCCGTTAAGTTTCCGTAACTTTTGTGTGACTTATGCGATTATATGAACTTTCTAGGAATAGCGAGAAATAGAGATAAATAAAGAAAAATAAACTGTGAGATCAAAAAAATTAGCCATTGCGTAGTCAAAGCAAATTAACTTTGAAAAGCTAATTTGCTTTGGCAGGAAACTAAGCAATGGCGAGGAGACCGCGCTCCTGAAAATATTATGTTACACCGTTGTATCTATCCCTATAGCAAAGCTCAAAAAGTTGCTTGTGCCATTTTGTAAATCACTTAACCATTGGCTTATAAAACGGGCACGGTGGCTGTTTGGTTCTGCATCTTCTTGTAGCTCTTGCAGTATTTGCTGTATTTGTTGCATTATTGGATCATTTTGCAACGTTGGCATCTGTGTTGGTGCTTGGTTCAGACGGTGCGAGTTAACGGCGGTTACCATTCCCAAATCAAAGTCTAGCTGCCCTAGCACCTCTCGGCGTAGCACCCTGGCTTCTATTTGTTCATCTGTTAATCCGTTTCGGTTTGTTATACCTTGTGCTCTAATCAGCTCCCTAGCTTGGGGGCTTAGATTTGGGTTTTGGTAAAGTGGTGTTGTGCTGTAGTTGTTTACATTTGTTATACTCACGATAATCTCCTTTGCATACAGTTATTTAAGTTAATTGGAAGCTAATTGGTGGCTGACGTAATTTTCGGGTCAAATATCCATATATCACTTTCTCCACAATATCCACACTCACCCATTCGTGGCGAATTGGTTATGGGCAAAAAACCGCCATCATCTAAATCCGGTGTACATGGTTCGCAGAATAATTTGTTTTCCCACACATTTACATGAACAGCAGGGGCTTTGCAAGTAGCACAACTAAAGTGCATAGGTTCATTCCGTGCAAGCAAAATCACCTCTTCGCCCTGTTTTGGGCGTAATATTTCGCTGACTACAGTAACAATGATTTCCGTGGTAGAGCCAAAATCATATTCATAAAGCAACTTATCGCCAACATCAATAAAAGAGATTTTTCTTGAATTACCGTACCTCTTGCTACCCATACGAAACCCACTTAAATGCCCACAACATTCACACCATATTTCCCGCAAAAAATCGTCTATCGACGCTAAAGTAGCACTAAGAGGAACGGAAAAAAACAGCCAATAATTTTTATCGTAGGCACCCTCAGCTTTTATGAGATAACAGGGCTCATCCCCGCTATTGTGGCTTTTAAGCAGATGGTTTCTAGTAACAATTTTTGAGGCGGTATTTCCGCATATAAAGCAATTTCCGCTAGTTGTTTTTTTAGCCATTATGATTCTCCTTTTTATTTTGCTGTACCGTTGCGGTGTAGCCTAAAGCGATTTTCAATGAAGTTAGCCATATATAGACCAGTATTCGTCGGCTAAAATATCCATATATATTTCATCATACTTTTTGTTGCCGCGGATTATAGCCTCTCTGCGGATACCTTGCTTTTTGAACCCTACTTTTTCGTAACAGGCAATGGCACGCTCGTTAAAAGAAAACACCTTTAAACATATATTGTGAAAGTTCCTGTTTTCAAAGCCATATTTTAAAAGCAATTGTGTGGCACAAGTTCCGTACCCCTTGCCCCACTGTTCCTTGTTTCCTATAAAAATACCCATCTCTGCTGCTCTGTTTGTTTCGTCTATACTAAAAAAACCGCAGTTACCCAACAGTTCGTCTGTTTCTTGTGCAACAATAGAAAAATGGTTGCCGCTTTTGGCAATCACATCCAAGAGCTCTTTTTCTTTTTCAAATGAAATAGTTTTTGAGTAAAAGGTCAAAAAATAATTTACATCCGGGTCGTTTATCCATCTCGTAAATGTATCTGCATCATCCATGCAAATAGGGGATAGATACACTTTTTCGCAAGCTATGCGTTTGTAATATGCCATGGTTCTCTCCTAATAAAATTTAAAATAGAGATTGGGGCAGTGAGGTTCGCCCAGGCTCTCACTTTTCTAGTTGAGCCTCTACTATCTCTACAATTTCTTTTGCAGTTTTGCCTTCTTTTTCAGCTTTTTCAATAATTCTTAAAATTCTTCTAAGCTCGTTTTCTTTCGCTTCTTGCCTTAATAGTTCACTTGCATTTGGCATGTGTAAATTCTCCTTATATATTAAAATTGTCTTAAAATATCATGATGCCCCACATCTAAAAGGATAATCATTTTATTGTCGTCATAGTACCAAATTACTCGTATATCCATGTTAACACTACATTCGAATAGCTTATCCGTTCCTTTGATACGCTTTGTCCGCAACGATGGGTGATATGGATTCGCCGCCAATATTTCTAGCTTATTAGTAATCTGTTTTTTTTCATGTACGCTTAATTTTTTATAATGTTTTTTGAAATCTTGCGAAAAAGTGAATTGATATGCCATCATTCCTCACTTTCTAAATCAGAAATCAAACTATTTATACTATCAAACGCAGGATGTTCCCCTGTTGCAACTTTTTTATTTATCTCCTCAACATCTTTTATGAGCTTTTCTACATAGGGCTTAGGATACGCAACAACTGGCATCATGCAAATAACCCCCTCTTGTTCGTAAATCTCTAGCTTATCACCTTCCAAAAGCCCCAGTTTATCAATAAGTTCTTTTGGTATAGTTATCTGCGATTTTTGGCGTAATTCTGCAAGCATAGTATATCACCTCAACTTATATTGCCATTTTGGGCGACGGTGAAACAGTACCGTAATTGCTTTTTCGGGGCAACGGTTCACACATCTGTAGCACACGGTGCAGTTGTTAAGCTGGTGTATTTTGCCCTCTTTGTTTTTCAGGTTTTTCATCGGACAAATCTTCACACACAAGTTACATGCTGTGCATTCATCCCAAATTTTAACCCCGTTTTTGACTTTTTGCTCTAACCCTTGCCAGGGATTGCCTTGTATACTTCCTGCCCATGCAGACAGTTTAGAGAAACCATGTTTTTTAACTATTCCCCGCTTAATCTGCTTGGAAACACGAGCCATTTTAAACCTTGCTGCCCTTTTAAATTTTTGCATTTTACGTTTACTTACCGGTTTTAAAAAGGGGGTATTGCAAATATTTTGGGGCATATTAAAATGCTCTGCGTATATTACATCGCAGGGATGGTCTTTAAATAAGTCTGTAAAAACCCTTGCGCCATCCCCCGAAAACAGCCATTGTGTTACCAATATAACAATTTTTTTGCCTTTAATATCATCCATATACTTTGTTGCAAATTCCCTCATAATGCGTGGTACACGAGAGCCATATATGGGATAGCAAAAGGCAATGGTGTCATGGGATTTGATCTCGTTTGCAAAATCGGCATCACTCTCTATGGAAAGTGTTTTTGCCCCCATATGTTTGCTGAACAGGTTTGCAATATATTTTGTGTTGCCCGTGCCGGAAAAGTATAGGGTTAGACAATTCGCCATGTTTACCTCCTTTTTATTAACAATCCCTAACCAAACAAGTATAGCACTTTTCTTAAAGGGACAAAGTGTGCTTGCTATACCTACACATTTTTCCCGTGGCAAAACTTAAACTTTAGCCCGCTGCCGCAGTGGCAGGGGTCGTTGCGCCCTATTTTTGGGGTGGCTCTTTTTACCGGTTTTTTTACAGCACTTTCATCTCTGTTTGTTGCCATGCCCTTTACTTGCTCTCGCTGTATTGGGGCTGCTATTTTTACGTTTATCAAGTTTTTGATTGTGTCCAGTTGAATATTTGTTGTCAACTCCTCAAACATTTCAAAGCTAAGGAATTTGTATTCTACCAAAGGATCCCGCTGGGCATAGGCACGCAAAGATATACCCTGCCGCATTTGATCCATGCTGTCTATATGGTTTGTCCATAGTTGGTCTATAACCCTAAGCAGTATAACACGCTCTATTTCCCGCATTTTTTCCGGTGTTACTTCTATTTCTTTTGCTTGATATTTTTTGGTTATTTGTGCAAGCAGCGTCTGTTTAAACTCTTCTTTATCCAGGGCGGCTTGCTTTTCGGCAGGAATATTAAAAATAGCAACATCACCTTGCAACATATGAAAAAAGAAGTCTACAAGCCCTTTTATATTAACTCTTTCTTCTGTCGTTTCTTCATCTGATATGTTTTGCTCTACACCGCTTTCTACCACATTTTTGATTATGTTGAGCATTTGTTCTTTTAAATCTTCGCCCTTTAATACTTTGCTGCGTTCTTTGTATATAATTTCCCGCTGTTCGTTCATTACTTGGTCATAGTCTAGCAGGTGTTTACGAATACCAAAGTTGTTACCTTCCACTTTCTTTTGAGCATTTTCTATTGCCCTAGACAGTAGGGAATGTTCTATTGGTTCATCGTCTAGCCCCATTCTGTCTACCAGCTTCATTACACGATCTGCACCAAACAGACGCATTAGCTCATCTTCCAACGAAAGATAAAAACGGCTTTCCCCGGGGTCGCCTTGCCTGCCCGAACGCCCCCGAAGCTGGTTGTCTATACGGCGGGCTTCGTGGCGTTCCGTTCCGATTATTTTAAGCCCGCCAAGCTCCACAACACCTTCGCCAAGTTTAATGTCTGTACCACGCCCTGCCATGTTT
>JGI24700J35501_10930534_pt1 | contig 15215 bp, 15 predicted proteins | sample TergutTh196P1_FD_35501 | JGI IMG/M metagenome (IMG submission 35501)
GGGGTTTGCCTGCCCGCCGGCAGGCGGGGGGCAGAGCCCCAAGGTCCTAATGTTTGAAGGAGGGATTTTGTGATAAGTAAAAAGTTTGCTTTGGTTGTTTGTGTTTTGCTTGTTTTGCTGATTTTGGGAGCTGTTGTTGCGTTTTTTATGTTGATGCAGTTGCAAGCGGAAACGGTGCAAAGTTCGCGGGAACAGTGGCGTTCGGAAAATATTTCGCGCTCCGACTTTTCGGCAACGCAAAATCGGAGTCCTTTTGAAGTGCAAGAAATTGGGCGGTATACTCCAGTGTTTGAAAATATGGGCGACGAAACCCCAAAAGATATAATTTATTTGCATATTGTCCAAATTTTGGAACGCCATGACGATTGGACGTACATTCGCACTTTTAAGGGCGATAAATGGATTTACGCAAACTGGCTGCCGCAAGAACTACATATCGAAGATGTGCCTAGCTTTAATCAGCAAGAATTAGGTCTTTTGACAGGCTGCGAAATCGTCGCTTTAGCTATGATTATTAACCGTCATGTTGAGGTTGACGTTTTCGATTTGGTCGACGAAATGCCGCTCTCGGACGATCCCTGGCTTGGCTTTAGGGGCGATCCATTTTCGCCTGGCGGCTTTACTATTCTTCCGCCCGCTTTGCTAGAAATGACCGAACGCCACATCGGCTCTGCAATAGATATGACAGGCGCATCCATCGAAGATATTCATGCACAGTTGGCTATAGATCGCCCTGTTTTAGCTTGGTTGCGTGGAATGTACGGCTTTAATGTTCATGTGATAACTTTAACTGGTTTTAACCAAAATGGCTTTTTTTACAACGATCCGTGGCTCGGTAGCGTTGACAATTTTATTCCGTATGATTATTTTTTGGCAATGTGGGAAGATCCTATACAAGATTTGCGTCTAAATAGAATTTACCCGCAACGCATGGCTTTAAGCTATTAAAACCGCAAGGTTTAGAATTAGAGGTTTTTATGATAAATAAAGAAGATTACACTTTGCGTATTGCAAACGCAACTCCTGTACAGCTTGTTGTTATCAACTACGAGCTACTTTTGGCGTTCGTTGACGAGGCTTTAACTGCCCATTCTGTCAACGATAAAGCCGAATATTACAAAAAAATTGGCAAAACTAAAGAGGCAATTACTCAACTTATCGAAGGACTAGATTTGGATAACGAAGTTGCTCAAAATTTATATCAACTTTATCAGTACGCTTGGGAACGTCTCAATAAAGCTCTTTTTACAGGTGATTTTGTCGGTTCGGCAAACGCTGTTATCGAAGTGCAACAAATGTTTGCTACATTGTTAGAGGGCTGGCAACAGATAGAAAATACCCCCGATGACCGCATTGCAGAACATCAAGCCGATTCTAAAGTATATGCGGGGCTTACTTACGGCAAAGATGGTCTAAATGAATATATTCCGCAAGACGGCAACGAAGGTTTCAAGGCTTAATTAACCGTTGACAAAATACAAATTTGCCGACTTTCTTTTTCCACATTAAAAAATCGCTTGACCACAACAAAAAAATTAGATATAATAAAAATGTTGTTCAATGAAAAGTAAAATTAGTAAACTGAAAGGTTGATTTGTTTGAAAATATTAGAAAAATTGCCAGCTTCAAAAAGTAAAAGTAGTATTCGCACAAAACTTATAGTACCTATAATTATAATTATTTTCTTGGGTAATTTATTTATGGCTGGTGCATTGATTTTAACTAGTCGTGTGCAAACCGTAGATACTGCAAATTCTTTGCTACAAAGTAATATTAACAAAGCTAATATTTTATTGGATTTATGGACTGCCTCGGTTTCGTCCACTGTACAGGGCGTAAGCCAAAATCACTTGATAACTTACGCAATTATGCACGAAGAATGGGATGCCTTGTACGATTCGTTACACGCATCTTTTATGTCGGTGGCTCGTACCGATATTGGCGATTTAATTGTCGCTAACGTAGCCTTTGCAAATTTAGACGGCACGTTTGTTCGCACGGGAAATTTCAACGAAGCTGTTGGCTTAAATATTAACGATACTCCGCACGTTCAAACGCTAATCGAAGCCCGCGAAGGTAGAGCTTTTCAAAGCCCTGCAACTCCATCGCCCGTTACTGGGCAACCGCAAATTTGGTTTAGCGAACCTGTAATGAGCCAAGGAATGTCTTTGGGCGTTATTGTTCTTCCTGCTAATATTAACTTTGTGCAACATTATTTATTGCAAAATATCGACCACGATCACGATATTTACATACTCGACAGCAACGGAAATATAGTAACTAGCACCGACCTAAACGATCATGGGCTTTCTTTTGCAAATATTAACAGTCGCGACGATTTGTTAGCTATGTTCGAAACAGACGACGATATTGTAATACTAACCGACCAAGAGGGACATCCCAATATTGCACAAATATCTCATGTTCCGCAATTTGACTGGTATATAATAACAACCGCTCCCGATACAACCGATATGACCGCTTTGTTTACTTTAGCTTTTACCGTGGCTTTTGCCTTGTGTTTGTTGGCGGTTGTGCTGATTGCAATTTTCATGAATCAACTTGTAATTAAACGAATTAAAATTTTGGTGGATGCCAGTGCAGAACTTGCTAAAGGCAACACTCGAGTAAATATCCCAATGAAAACGAACGACGAATTGCGCGATTTAGCTTATGCTTTCCGCAATATTCAACGCTCGATGGTCATTATGATGGACAGCATTAACCGAGTAAGTAAAGAATCCATCAACGGAAATTTAACCGCAAAGGCAAATACCGCTGGCTTGTACAACGATTTTCACAATATTTTGGATTCGGTAAACGAAATTGTTACAACTATGCACAGCTATCTTTTTGAAATACCTCATGCTGTGCTTGTAGTTGACACAGAATATAAAATAAAATTTGTCAATAAAAAAATTACAACTTACGGATTATCTGATGCCGATATTAACAGCACAATCTCGGAAATATACGGCAAAAAAGAATCCGAGATATATCAAAATGCACTAACGAGAATGCAAAACGGTAGCACAGCCGAGCATTTTCGCACCGAACGCGAAACGGCAATAGGCAAAATTGTTGAAGAACACGTACTTTGGCCAGTGCTTTATCAGGGCGAAATTGTCGCTTTTATGGATATTGCCAACGATATTACCGAAAGCGTAAAAGCCCGCGAACGCAACCACAAAGTTATAAAATATCAAAAAGCCGAAAGTATGCTAATTTCAACGGCGATGTCCGATTTCAGCGAGGGATATATGAAATTTGAGTATAATCCCGAGCCGCACGACGACGACACAAAAGAATCGTACGAAAACTTTGAAGTAATCGGCAAAACGCTAGAAGGCACTGTTATGGCGGTTTGCGTTTATATAACCGATATAACTCGCATTTTAACCGAAATTGCTAACAATAATTTTGATATTGACATGGATATGGTCGAATATTTCGGCGATTTTGTTGCTATCCACGAATCGCTAACGGTTTTGATAAAGTCGATTAGCACGCTTATAATAGAAATACAAGAGGTTTCCGCACAAGTAGAAATGGCTTCGGACGGTATTTCTAATAGTAGCACCGATTTAATGTTAAGTTTCACGCAACAAGCCGAAAGCGTAAAGCAAATGACCGAAAGCATGAAACAAATATCCGAGCAAACAGATGTAAACGCCCAAAATGCAAACGATACAATGTCGCTATCACAAGAAATATCTGAATCGGCAAGCGAGGGCAACGTTAAAATGACAGAACTTGTCGAAGCTATGGACAAAATAAAAGTTTCTAGCAACGATATTGTAAAAGTGGTGCAAATAATCGAAGACGTAGCTTTTCAAACAAATTTGTTGGCACTAAATGCGTCCGTAGAGGCAGCCAGAGCAGGCGAACATGGCAAAGGTTTTGCGGTAGTAGCCGAAGAAGTTCGCAACTTGGCAAATCGTACATCGCTAGCCGCTCAGGATGCAACCGATATGTTAGACCTATCATTGGCAAATGTTGAAGAAGGAGTTGAAATAGCCAACTCAAGCTCGGATGTACTCAAAAAGATAATAAATTCCACAGCGATGGGTGCAGATGCTTTGCAGGGAATAGTTTTGGCATCAAACGTACAGGCAAAAGAAATTTCCAATGTAACCGACAGCATGAAAAATCTATACGAAATTACAGCATCCAGCACAAGAATAATTACACGCAACACCGCAATAAGCGAAGAATTAGCCAGTATGTCGGCTAATTTAAGTCAACTGCTAATGCAGTTTAAGGTTAAGTATATTCGCAGACGGGGTAAATTCTAAAGTAAAAAATGGGGCATTCATAAGTTGGATGTCCTGTTTTTTTGTTGAAAAATGCGAAGAATAAATTTTACAAAAGTGGTTGATATTTTAATTTGCCTGTGATATACTCCAAATTGCAAGTTAAAAGGAGGTAATTTTATGGTAGGAGACTTGCTAGAATTTATAATACATCTTTTATCTTCAACTGAAATTGTAGCCCTTATTTTAACACTACTTAGTAATATTGTTGTATTTTTTTCAATAATAGAAGGATTTCTTAAACGTAAAGGGCTAAAGTTGGATAATAAGTTAAAAGAACAACAGTTTGAACTGAAAATAGAAGGATTAAAGTTAGATAACGATTTGAAAAAAAACAGTTTGAACGGAATAAATTACAATTAGAGAGCGAAAAAAAGAAGAATCAACGTAATAACAGGCGCTCATCTAAAAAATCATAGTTAATAATTATCTCATAATTTCCTGCCAGAATATTTATGAATCTTCCTATATTAACAATAATTGCATTTGTTACCTTAATTGTTTTGCTATTAGTTTGGATAGTTGTAAAAGTAAATGTTATTTTGCTAACTCGCAAAAATCAGCGATTAACCGCTGCTCTTGCCGAACTTGACAAACTTACCGAACTTACAGAAGAGCAACCTGCCAATTTGCCAATAGACACAAATGAATCAAAACCAGTTGTCAAAAATGAAGACTCCTTTTTGCAAAAGTGGAGTTTATATGCTAGATTGCGAAAAAAGCAATCGTAAATTTTATTCTAAAATAGTAAATCGACTTAACAAAAAATTCGGGCGGATAATATCCGCCCCTACGATTGGCGTTTTGTAGGGGCGGATATTATCCGCCCGTTTTCGCCACATCAACTTATTCCATATCAATTTATTTTGATATTGTTTGGGTATAAATACTTATCCCAACCAAAAAAATTGGGCAAATATAAATTTACCCAATTTTCAAAACTTAAATCAAAACGCAATTTCCCTACCCTGCTCTGAAGAATCATACAACGCTTGCATTATTTTTGCGGTAACCACAACAACGTCAATATGCGATGGCAATTTTTCGCCACTTTTAATGCACTGCAAAAAGCTGTCAATTTCCACTTGAAACATATCTTTTGACTTAAATGTGGCGGTTTCTTCGGTTAATGTGCCGTCTTTTGTGCTGTATACCGTAAAATTGCCGCCGTATTGTAAGCGGATTCCTGCTTTGCTACCGATAAAATCTACATATTGCCCAGGCGCGCCGATGTTTTGTGCCCAAGCTCCGTTTAATGTTATCGTTGGACCTGCTGTTCTAATCATTCCTGTAATGAAATCTTCAACATTGTACACGCCGTCATATTTTGGAGGACCTGCCCACATATCTTTGTACACGTACTCTTTCATGTTTGCACCTAATACGCTGTGCGTTTTTCCTGTTACCGTTTTTGGGAGCGGATCGCCCAAGCAATACATTACTAAATCTAAATAATGTACGCCCCAATCGATTAAAACGCCGCCGCCAGCTACATCGTGGTTGGTAAAATCGCCGCCAAGCCCAGGAATCGACCTGTGGGCTCTAAAGTCAACGTAAACTTGATACACTTCGCCTAATTCGCCGTTGTCAATCCGCTGTTTTATAAGGTTGACCGCTGTGTTAAACCTGTTTACTACGCCGATGTTTAGCACTTTTCCTGTTTCGTGCTGAACCGCTTGCATTTGTAAAGCCTCGGAATATGTGCGTGCGGCGGGTTTTTCGCATAATACATTTTTACCTGCACGTAAGGCATCTATTGTAATTGTGGTATGCTCTTTGTTGGGTGTACATACCGAAACGGCTGTTATTTCGGGGTCCGCCAAAATTTCCTTGTAATCGTACACCGCTTTTCCTATTTTGTACCGCTCAACGGCTCTGTCGGCTCGTTCGGGAATAATATCGCAAAAATATTTTATCTCGCCAAATTCACTCGCCAAATATGACGGAATATGCGCATCGTTTGCAATTTTTCCGCAACCTATTACTGCTACTTTTGTTTTCATAAAAAAGTCCTCCTAAAGGATATTTGTTAGTTAAATAATATCAGAAAATCCCCCATTTTAGCAAGAAATTTTTTGAAAAATTTTGCTTGCAATGTTATAATAAAAATATCAAATATCAATCTTGGAGGACAACATGAATCAACAATTATACAGCCTTTTGGGCGATTTGCCACCGCTCGACAGACCTATCTCGGCAACAACCGTGTACATTAAACAGCAAGCAAATTACACGTTGGAAAAATTATCCCTCGACTTAAACGGCTCGGAGATTGTCCCTGCCTATTTTGTTAAGCCGAACCTTGAAAAAGAAATTTTTCCCACAGTTTTATTTTGCCATTCGCACGGAGGAAAATATCACATTGGCAAAGATGAACTAATTTACGGCAATACTTATATGTTTGTGCCGCCATATGCGGAATCTTTAGCGGCAGCAGGATTCGCAGTTTTGTGTATTGACAGTCCAATTTTCGGCGAACGCCACGGAAAAGCCGAACTAGAATATTGCAAAGAACTTTTATGGCTAGGAAAAACTTTGTGGGGGCTTATGGTTTACGATCATTTGCGTGCAATAGATTATCTTCATTCACGAGAAGACGTTGACAAAAATCGCATTGCAACGCTGGGAATGTCCATGGGTAGCACAATGGCTTGGTGGCTGGCTGCATTGGATTCTCGGATTGCCGTTTGTGCGGATATTTGTTGCATGGTAGATTTTCACACGCTTATCGAGCAACAAAAATTGGACGGACACGGCATTTATTATTATGTTCCCAATTTGCTAAAATATTTTGATACAATATCGATAAACAGCCTAATTGCACCGCGCCCGCATTTATCCGTAAACGGCACACAAGATAGGCTTGTTCCCGAGGAAGGAATGGACAAAATCGATGCCGCTCTCAAAATTATTTATGCACAAAAACAAGCGGCAGATGCGTGGCAACTTAAAAAATATCCCGTTGGGCACGTTGAAACCGCCGAAATGCGCCACGATATTATGCAATTTTTGCAAAAATGGTTGTAATGTTGACACATAACGAATTTCATTATATTATAAAGATACAAAAAAATTATTATTTGGAGGAATTTTATGAAGTTAAATCGTGCAAGTATTAAAAATACCGCTGACTGGCAAGGTTATGATTTGCCCTCTTTTGACCTGGAAAAGGTCGCAAAAGCCACTATCGAGGCTCCAGTTTGGTTGCACATGGGCGCAGGAAATATCTTTCGAATGTTCCCTGCCGCTGTTCACCAAGATTTATTGCAAAACGGCACAGTTGACCGTGGAATCACCGTTTGCGAATGCTATGACGAGGAAATTGTACCTCGAATATTTGCGCCGCATGACAACTTGACAATCGCCGTTACACTAAAAGCGGACGGAACGGTCAACAAAAAAGTGGTTGCAAGCATATCCGAAGCAATAACAGCATCCGTGCAAAAAGAACGTTTAATTGGGATATTTACATCGCCGTCGTTGCAAATGGTTTCGTTTACGATAACCGAAAAAGGCTATTCTGTAGCCGATCCGCTCGACCAAAAATCCATGATGGGCTACGTTGTAACGGGATTATTGGCTCGTTACAAGACAGCCGTGCCGCCGTTGGCGTTAGTTTCCATGGACAACTGCTCCAAAAATGGCGATGTGCTAAAAGCCGCCGTTGTAAAAGTTGCCGAAGCGTGGATAAAAGAGGGCTTGGCAGAAAAAGGTTTTATGGATTACATTCACAAATTGGCGTTTCCGTGGTCAATGATAGACAAAATAACGCCGCGACCAACCGAAGAAACCGCCAAATTACTAAAAGAAACAGGTTTTGAGGATTCCGAAATCATAATAACAACCAAAGAAACTTGGGTATCTTCCTTTGTAATGGCGGAAGAATGCCAATATTTAGTAATCGAAGATACATTTCCCAATGGTCGTCCACCTTTGGAGAAAGCGGGCGTATTTTTTACCGACCGCAAAACCGTGGAAAAAGCCGAAAAAATGAAAGTTTGCACGTGTCTAAATCCTATTCACACGGCACTTGCGATTGCTGGATGTTTGTTGGGTTATCCGACAATGTCCGAAACCATAAAAGACAAGGCTTTGTACAACTGGGTTAAAAAAATGGCGTTAAAGGAGGCAATGCCCGTTGTTTCCGATCCAAAAATTCTCAATCCAAAAGAATTTTTGGAAGATGTATTAGAGCGGCGGATTCCCAATCCATTTATGAAAGATACGCCGCAGCGGATAGCACTTGACACTTCGCAAAAAGTGCCTATTCGGTTTGGCGAGACAATAAAATTGCGCCGCAAGCAAACGCTCCCCGAAGATGAACTTGAGGCGATTCCGTTCTTTTTCGCATTATGGGCGAGATACCTAACCGAACTCGACGACAATCTAAACCCCATGCCAATAGAATCCGATCCACGTGCAGCCGAAATGCTAGAACACTTACGTCCGCCCTACAACCTAAAACAATTTTTCAGCGACACAACCCTATTCGGCTGCGATTTATACAAAAACAACGCCATTCTAGCCAACAAAGCCACAAAATACTTCGAAGAACTAAACGCTGGCAAAAACGCCGTAAAACAAACCATTAACAAATATTGGGCTTAAAACCTTGGGGCGCTGCCCCAAACCCCGCAAGGAACGCGTCCCTTGACCCGCTATTTTTTTATGGTTATAGGTTTTGTAAATGCCAATTAGTTAAAACGTAGGGATATTATCCGCCCGTAATCTCAAATTGGCGAATATTATTCTATCCTACGGCAAATGCCAAAATATTGCATTGTAAAAACAGTGGTAAAAAAATTACCACTGTTTTTATTTTTTTATAAAATTTTTCTTGACATCTAAAAATATGCTTGTTATAATATTATTAACATCTAAATAGATGTTAATAATTCACTTTATGGAGGATAATTATGAGAACAGAAAAAATTACAATCAATTTAAGTAGTGCAGAAGTTGCACAAATTGATTTTTTGGTAGCCAAAGGGCTTTACGTTAATAGAGCCGATTGCATTAGGCTATCAATTAGGGAAAAAGTTGAGTCGCACAAAGCAAACTTTGACGAGTTTTTGCAGGTGGCAGATTCTAACTCTGAAACAACCGCTAATTTGGGATTTTTCGGTATTGCGACAACAAGCAAATTTGACCTAGAAACATACGCAAACACAGGCAAAAAGCTAGTTGTAAAAGGCGTTGGCGTGTTTAACGTTCCAAAAGATGTAACCGTGCAATTACTGGCGGCAACCTTGGCAGATTTTAAGGTTTACGGGAAAATTGTGGCATCCGAAGAAATAAAAGAATTTTTGAAAGTGAAATTTGAAAATTGAGTAACAAGAAAGTTGTAGTTTGCGGGCGGATAATATCCGCCCCTACATTTTAGCAAATGCAATTTTTTAGCCATTGACTTACATTATCAATAAAAACATAGTAACTCCACGGTGCGTTTTTTGCAGATTTGGACAATCAACCGTATTGCTGGATAATAGCCGCTCGCATTTTTTGTTAAATTTATTGATTATAAACAAGAAAAAAAGCCCCTCTAAAAATGGGCTTTTTTTACCCCAAGCAATAAAAAAATTGCGGGTCAAGGGACGCGTTCCTTGCGGGTTCGGGCAGCGCCCGAGGTTTTAATGTTTTATATTTAAGCCACAAGTCGTTTCAAAAAATGTGGCGGATCGCCTTTTTCGGCGAAACCTACTTTGTCGCCTACGCTTTCTACTCGGTTGGTTAGGCAACTTTTGCAGTGTTCGGGAGTGTCGTCGATGCAGGGCTTGTTGTCGTATAATTGGTATTTGTGGCGATATTCTTGTAGCGTTATTATTGGCATTAAGATGTTTGCTCCTGCTTGTAAGCCCAATTCGCGACCTAATGGATGCAACGCCTGTAATGCAGTTGTTGCCGCTATGTTGACATCTTTCAAAAGTAACCTTGTTATTGCTATCATTTTTAAGCCAAAATTAAACCTCGCAACTTGTGCAAACGTGGAATCATCCGCTGTTTGCCCCATTGGCGTGTCTTTGTGGACAACGTATGGTCCCATTCCTATCATGTCAACATCGTTTTCTTTGAAAAAAAGTATGTCGTTTACCATATCTTCGGGAGTTTGCTCTGGCAAGCCTATCATTACGCCTGTTCCTATTTGATAGCCAATTTTTCGTAAAGTTAAAAGGCAATTTTTGCGGTTGTCAAAAGAATGTAACGGCGTATTTGGGTGAATTTTTTTGTATAGGCTGGGATTCGTGGTTTCCATTCGCAATAAATAGCGAGTTGCTCCGTTGTCAAACCATTTTTGATATACTTCCTCGGATTGTTCGCCCAAGCAAATTGTCATTGCAAGGTTGCCGTTGGTCGCTTGGTTAATCTCGGATATAATATCGGCGACAAACTCGCAATAAGCGGCATCCTGGCGTTCGCCCGATTGAATTGTTACCGAGCCGTAATTATTTTTGTATGCCCACATTGCCATTGCCAAAATTTCGTCCTTTGCCATGCTGTAACGCTCCTGGGCGGAACTTTTGCGGATGCCGCAATAATAGCAATCTTTTACACATATATTGGAAAACTCGATTAACCCACGATAATACGCTTTTTTGCCCACATATTTGGTTTTTGTGGCGTACGCCGCCGAATATAATTTTTCTAAATCGGATTGTTTGGTCAAATTTATCAATGTCAACATATCGTCAAAATTTAGCTCCGATTTGGCTAAAATTTCATCTATATTATTGAGATTATTCATTTTTTTGTCGCCCTTTCTAGTATTTTCGTGCCTCGTTTTAATATGCCGCTGGCAAATGCCAAAAACAAGCCATAATTTGTAATCGGGATATTTGCCTGTTTTGCGGCGGTTATGCGGCTTTGCATTTCTTTTGAGGTTATCATGCAAGCGCCGCAATGCACAATTAAAGCGTATTGCGTTAAATCGTCAGGAAAATCTCGACCTGCCGTAAAGTCAAAATTTAATGTCAAGCCTGTAATTTTTTGCAGCGCCGCTGGAATTTTAACTTGTCCAATATCTTCGTGCGTGCGATTGTGCGTACATACCTCCGAAACTAGGATTTTATCGCCGTTTTTTAAGCTGTTTAATGCGGAGATTCCCTCCAACAACTCGGAAATTTCCCCTTTTTGCCGTGCCATCAAAATCGAAAACGAAGTCAATGGAATCTCTTGCGGAATAGCTTTGTCAACCTCTGCGAAAACTTGCGAATCCGTTACAACTAAATCCACTTTTTTTAGGTTGGCAAGTGCATCCGATATTTCATTTTCGGTTACAGTGCAAGCAATGCAGCCGTTATCCAAACAATCCCGAATTAACTGGGCTTGTGGCAAAATCAACCTACCTTTTGGCGCGGCACTATCTATGGGAGCGACCAACAGCACAACAGAGCCTTTCGGCAATAAATCTCCAATAAGCGTGTCTTTGTGCTGATTGGCTTGGGATATTTTTGTAAGTTGCTGTATTATCGCCTGTTTTAAGGTTTCGAGCGTTTCTGGCTGGTGGATAGAAATGCGAATCGCCGAGAAATCGGCAAAATTTTCGGTTGACAAATCGTTTTTTGTAATAACGGCGATATGCGGAGTATTTTTCAGTTTAGAGGAAAAATTTCGGTAATTTTCGATACTTTTATCAGAAATCGTCGAGCCGTCAATAAGATACAGCGCCAAATCGACTCTATTCAGCACTTTTTGGGATTTTTCGGTACGCTGTTCCCCGAGAGCGGTCGAATCGTTTAATCCAGCGGTATCCACCAAAACGATTGCACCAAACGGAATCAGCTCCATCGCCTTTTGCACAGAATCAGTGGTAGTTCCAGGAATATCCGAAACTATAGCAATATCGCTCCCCGTTACAGCATTAAACAAAGACGATTTGCCAGCATTTGTATCGCCAAAAATTCCAATATGCAACCTAACACTTTGCGGCACATTATTCAAAAAATCACTCCTTCGAGGGGTAAACATTAAACCCCAAAACCTTGGGGCGCTGCCCCAAACCCCGCAAGGACGCGCGCGCCCTCCCGCCTGCCGGCGGGCAGGTGACCCGCTATTTTGGGTATTTGGGGGGTTTGCAAAATTTTTATTTGCTGATTAAAATATTTTATAATTGGCAACAACGTAGGGGCGGATAGTATCCGCCCGTTTAGGCTTGTGGGCAGGTATTATCCGCCCCTACAAAATGTCCATAAAAAAACGCCGAAAATTTTTATTTGCTTACAAACTTCTTTTATGTTATATTTATTCTATCAAATTTAAGAGAGGTGTAAAAATGCTTAAAAAATTTTTTGTTGCTAGCGTTCTAGCAGGTTTATTTGTTTCGAATTTTTCGCCATTGTCAACCGTTTCGGTAAATGCGACAGATAATTTGCAGTTGCCACAAGGACAAACTACTTTTGTAACGGGCGAATATTTAGTTAATGGTCAAGAAATTGCGGCGGCGAGTCCTTCCGTTTGGGACGGCGTTATTATGTTGCCTGTACGAGCCATTGCCGAGGGCTTAAATTTTTCCGTTGTTTGGGATTCAGCCGAGCAACGTATCGAAGTAAACGAAAATTATTTTTTATGGATTGGACAAGATCGCATTAGCAGAGACGGTGGACAAACCATTGACCAGTTTGGTCCCGCACCACAAATTATCGACGGAGTTGCGTATGTTCCGTTGCCATTTTTTAATTTTGGATTGTCAGGCGTAAATGCTGAAATTGTCGATGGTGTTGTTGTTGTAAATTTTGTAGAAGATTAAAAATGTAGATAAATAAAATTCGCATTTGCTAAAACTGTAGGGGCGGACCCGCCTGCTGGTCGGGCAGGTATTATCCGCCCGCAAGCCCTAACTAGCGAATATTATTGCACCCGCAAGCCATAACTGGCGGATATTATTGCACCCGCAAACCATAACTGGCGAATATTATTGCACCCGCAAGCCATAACTGGCGGATAATATCCGCCCCTACGGTAATTGCCCAAAACGCCTATAAATTCAAATGATAATTGGCGTTATAAATTTATTATTTAATACAATCTCGCCAGAAATGTGTTGGTTGCCAGCCTAACATTTTTTTGGCTTTTTTGTTGCAATAAATCGGTTGATATTGGTCAAGGTCGCTGCGAATATCTGTTAAATTGGGAAACTCTGCTTTTACCAAATCGATACTTTTTATATCTTGGCAAGTGTCGTCTGCGCCGAGGTTCATAATTTCGGCGGAAAGCCCGTCTACTTCTATTGCTAATTGGCAAGCGGTTGCGATGTCTCGGGCATCTATGTAATTCCATAGGTTGCGCATACGAATGTATGTATCTTTTATAAAGCCAGGGAAAATTTTTGCGTACATTTCGGGCGTTATAATGTTGCCTATCCTAAACGAGATAATTTGCGTGCCGTAACGGCGGTGCATTCCTTCGGCGGTACGTTCGGCGGCAATTTTCGCCATTCCGTAGCAATCTTCCGCCCAAGCGGGATGCTCCTCGTCAACAGGAACGTACAGCGGCACTAAATCTTCTTTTGCGAAACATAGCCCATAAGCACATTCGCTAGAGGCAATTACCACTTTTTTTATGCCTAAATTTCCGCAAGCCTCCATTATATTGTAGCTGCTCATTATGTTATTTTGAAAAGTTTTCTCGTTGGGATATATATCTGCTCGCGGAATAGCCGCCAAATGTACCACTGCATCTGCTCCTTGTAGCATTCCATAAACTTGTCCCAAATCGGTTAAATCCACTGTCCAATGCCGACATTTTTGTTGCTTTGTTGGAATATTTATATCGACGCTTAAAACATTATATCCTTCTGATAAAAAATGCTCAACAACATAAGGTCCCAACAAACCTGCTGTACCTGTAATTACAACTTTTTTCATAAAAATCCTCCTATTGTACTTTCAGATATTGTATTGCCGTTCCCCAAGCCATAATGCGAACACCAAGCTCGGATGTTTCTTTTTCATAATAAATTTTTAATATTGCATCTGCACCCATTTTTTCGGCACGTTCAATCATGTGATTATTGGCTCGTTCGATTCCGTCTTCGATAACTTTGTCAATTTCGGCGGTTTTCCAATCTATTCTCATTGGCGGAACTCCCACGCCAAAAACTAATCCTAGTTGCTTGTGTTTCAATGGAACATTATCTAAATTTGACAAAAACAAATAAATCACTCCTCTCAATCCTTTTTTGTTTACTTTTTTTAGATACCATGCTATTATAACATATATTTAAGATATGCGCAACAAAGGAGATTATAATGCAAAAATATACATTTTGTGATATTACCGAATCGCCGCAAACCTTGCAGCAAGCCAAACAGCTAATGTTAGATACGTATCCCAAAGTTGGAATGTGGGAAACTTTGGACGAAAAAGAAGCCGCCGAAACCATGGAAGAATCCACTGCGGACGGCAATATTTGCTTGGGAATAAAACTCGCCGACCAACTAATCGGTTGGGTTGGCTTGCGACCAGCCTACAAATTTACTTGGGAATTGCATCCGCTAGTTTTGGCAATAGAACATCACGGCAAAGGTTACGGCACAATTTTAATGACCGAACTAGAAAAACTCGCCAAATCTAAAGGAATAACAGGAATTTACGTTGGCTCGGATGACGAAACGGCAAAAACAAGCCTTTCGCAGGTTGACATAACTAGCCAAAATATCTTCCACGAAATGGCAACCATAAAAAATTACGATAAACATCCGTACGAATTTTACCAAAAATGCGGCTATTTTATTGTAGGAATTGTTCCAAATGCAAATGGCAAACACAAACCAGATATTATGCTTTGGAAAGATATTTCATAGTTTTAATTTTGCGGGCGGATAATATCACTGTCATTAACTTAAACGACACAGGGGACGGGCGACCGAGGACGGTCGCCCCTACAACAAGCCGCTCGTAGGGGCG
>JGI24700J35501_10930533_pt1 | contig 15185 bp, 10 predicted proteins | sample TergutTh196P1_FD_35501 | JGI IMG/M metagenome (IMG submission 35501)
GGGGGGGGGGGTATGCAAGTGTGTGTGCATGTGTGGACAGAAGTGTCTGGTGGTGCTCCTCAGTGCAACCTGACCCACAGTGCATTGGTTCTTTTCTTAGAGGCACTGTCCAGAAAAATCAGTGTACTTTGGAACCACATTGTGAGCCACAACATCTTGCAACAGTTCATGTGACATAATTGAGGTAGCCTAAGGTTAGTTAACATAGTTATTTTGATAATGTAATGTAGACCCATGTAGAGTCAGTTATCACATATTAACACTTCCACATATGTGGAGTTTGCATCACTCTGTACATAATCTGCATTACTGTGTGTGTATATATGATCTATATAGATTGGCTGTACATGCATATTTAGTTTTACATTTTAAGTAGGTTGTAATAATTTGTTTAGATATTTATTTCTAATGATCGAGTCTTATGACCACAGATTTAGTTGGTTATGTTAAGTTGTACATGTGTTGAGTCTAGTGTTCCTAGTCTTGTCATTTGTGAAAACCTTGATCCTCTCTGCAGAGAGAGGAAGCATATCCCCAGAAATTTGATTCGGGTTTGTTGAAGTAAGTTGAAGTGTTTAATTTCAGGTCTGTGTGGTTAGACATAATCACACAAAGAAAATGGTTTGGAATGAGGTATGCATTGTCACACAGAATGGTGCTGCAATGTGGAATAGGTAATCTCACTTTGGGGATTTCAGTGAAGGAGAGAAACTAAGCTTTTAAAATCTGTTGGTATGCAGAAACTTACATAATCTTTTGACATTACTTTGATTTTTTATGAGGAAAGAATGTTTCCCATCCTCAAGTAAGACTTTATGTTCATGTAAACAGGGCAGAGTCTATTTTGCGAGATATGCTAGTAACGTCTGATCACTGCTCTAGCAAAGGTGCTCTTCTGTCCTCATTTTCTTAAGTAAGCGCTTGACATTTTAATGAGTTTCTTGCCCAAAAATGACCTGTTGGGCATGATATTATTAATAAGTTGAGGGATGCATAGTATGCTTGGAATTGTACCGTGAAGAATTAATGGTTGATTGTTGCCACACTTCATATATGATGGTGCAAAAGTATGTGTTGTTTGGCAGTTTATTAAACCATATTCACTCTCAGTGATTAATGTTGCTTACAATACAGTTTGACACTATTATAGCCTTATTCATTCTACGATTAAGCTATGACGAACTTCGGCATTATAATCTAGTGTCCACGCTAATGTAGTTTTTTTTTCTTTCCCCCCAATTGTCAATTGTGCCATTGCAGGCAGAAGTAGGAAAGCAGTAACACAGCTAGAATAATTGTTTTGTGTTGCTTCATGCAGTACTGTTCTGATACTTTATACCAGGCAGAGTAATTGGTCCAAGAAATACTGGCTATGTAATGAAAGGGTGTGTTTTTATCTGTCCATGAACTTACTTGTGAGCTTTTATATTTGCATTTGTCTCAGAAATGCAGGTCCCATGAATACCAAGTCGTGCTCATAGCACTAACAGTAAAGCACTCAAGTTGGGGGTGGCAGATTTTTAATGAGTTGAGGTATGTTATTTACAGAATTTCAAAATAGGTCTATAATAAGGGTTGACTGAGTGAAATAGTGTAAATGTCATTATGACCATTTTTGAGGTCAGTCAGAATGCCTCAGTATATGTTAGGTTGGTCCCTCCATTTTTTCTAGTCAAGAACACTTGTGAGATATGCGACATACATACATACATACACATGTGTTAAACTTGTGCCTGAAGTACTGTGTGCAATCCAGCCTCTTCTGTTCTTTGTGCACACTGTTGTACTGATTTACCTGGTCAGTATAGTTGATGGTGGACAGTGATGATGTCATTACCTGTTTGCAAACTGGGTGCAGCGTAATTTTGTAAGAAGGTATTTGCTACGAATTGAAACTAATCATCGTTGGAACTGATGGAAAGATTTGGGTTATTGGTTTTAAATTGATCATTATGTTATTCGCATGTGGACACTGGGCTTAACTGGTTTTATCAGACTGTTCAGGGATGCTGTGAAAGTTGGCCTGTTTCTTAGGCTACATCTTGTTGTTTGGTGTATAAAAATTTTATGAAACCAATAGGTTTCCTCCCTTGATAAATCACAGCTGTATGTGTATGTGTATATCCTCTCATTCTTCATTCCCAGCTGACAAGAAAATTTAGAGTCAACTTGGAGTTGAAGCAAACAAAAGATCATGTACCAAGAGTGAAGCATTCAACACTGCTAGAGTTACTGTAGAAACATTATTTGTTTTTGCTTAAAATTGCTACATGTTTCAATCCCTGAGGGTCATTATCAAGCAAGAATGTGTAATAGAATGTCAGTCAAGAACATTTAAAATTCTTGTTTTTATGAGCAAGCTGTCCTACTTACAAATTGCATTTATGCATTTGTATTATTGTTTTAAAATCCAGATAATAGAATTATAATAAACACAGATTGTAAGAAGTGATCTCTTTCATGCGTACAAGAATTTTAAATGTTCACCAGGGACCTTTACACATTTGTGCCTGATAATGATGACACGTGTATTTTGATACATGTAGCAGTTTTATATAAAAACAAATGAAATGTCTTTGTAACAAAAATGGTTGTGTTGACTGATCTACTGTTGGTACATAATTTACAAAATAAAATGTGGTATCATATGTTAAGATAACAAAGGTGGAAGATTTGTATGCTGGCATGATACAAGAGTGGTATTAAAATCTCATTGTGTAGTCCTTTAGAGCACTGAAGTGCACCATGCCATTTACATGTTGTTTTTTACTTGTTCCTTCTGAATTGTAAGACATATGCCAACTTTTGGTAACAGAAACTGGCAAGGAACTTAGTATTTGCAAGTGTGAACTTAGTATTTGCAAGTGTGAGAGTTACGCATGTAACATATCTTTTTTTGTCTAATATGAGTAGGTCTGATTTGGTGACTAGTAGCCTTTGTCATATGATTCAGGTCATGGTGCTGAGTTGCTTTTATGTATTTAAGTGTTAAAAACACAATACAGAATTCTGGTAGGTGTTTCAGTGACCAGAGTACTATTGAAATGTGGAAGTGTCCTCATTCATTTAAATTTATACTACCAAAGTGCCCTTGCTTCACCAGGGTTATGTTTTCTCTGGGTGTCACTATCAGAATATGTAGGCATTGAAGCAAAGTTCACTGACTGCTGTTACTTTTACACTTTATTAAGTGCACTGTATGCGCTCACCCCTGCAACCCATAACACACTTAACAATTAATTTCAATTGTGCATGTGTTTTTCCAAAAAATGGTGACTGCTAATTGGTAAGTGGCTGATATACCATACAGTTCGCCTTAAAATAGAGTTGAAATTCATTCTTATGGAGATTTGTTAAGTATGCAGTAAATTTCATACAAGCATATGCCATGTGTAATGTGGTTCCTGTGCTGAATAACATAATGCTAACTGACCTGCATCTGGAGAGACTTGTTTGCAATGAAACCGTGCAGTCCCAGCTACAGTATATGGGCAGCTCACCTCATCTCCATGATAGCATATTAGTAGTATAGCAGGCATTATTTCAGTACTCCATGACACAAACATTTTTTACTTACTTTCATGTTTTCTTTTTTGCATAAATACAAAATGTAGGAAAGGGCATACTGCATGGACAGACCTGTGTGTGATTATTTTTACTGGTTATAAAAAAATGTGTGTGTAAAATGGGCATAGCTGTGGGTGTTAATTGTAAACTACTGTCTACTGCCAGGTTTAAGTTCATAAAATGGCAGTGTTATGGAATTTCTTACATAATTTTATGATCAATCTCATGGTTGGGTTTTAAATTGACCAAATTAAAGTGTTCTGAGAATTATGTTTGGTTCTGTTTATCCATTCCGTCTTGCACTTTCACCTGTGTGTAGCAAAGTAAACTGTCATATTGAAAAGGAACACTGAAATTGTACTGAACTGTACCTGGTGGCTGCGTGGTCTAAGGCTGTGACCTCTGCATCTTGTAGTTTGAACACCAGATGGCCATGTTAAATGGTAACACTTTCTCCATATACACATCTCAGGTGGTTGCAATGGAAATGATTTGAACTGATCACAAATGTTGTAATATAACTGTATTGACTGTGCAGAACATTTTAGGTGTAACTGCTTATTTCTTACATGGAATAATCCTGAGTACTTCTGTAACAGTCTATTCCTCTGAAGGCAGCCTAAACACCTTCCATTTATTTAATGCATTTTTGAGCATGGATATTTGTACTCAGTGTTTCAAAATCATTACCCAAATTTCTTTTTTGTACACCAGAAATGCCACTTCTGTTTGTCTGCAGTTATCATTTCTGGGACTGAAATTTTTGGCCAGGTTGTTGGCACTGCTGCTTGGTGTTCAGGGGGTCCTGGGTTAAAGTTGTATCTCTTGAGACCAGCTGTCCTGATGATATTTTCATAGTCTGCTTCATTTCCTTGAGACAACAGCCAGGGTGTTACCTGAAATGAGACTTCAGTCAGTCACCATCCTTTCATTATAGACAACCCACTATTTGATCTGAGCTGTACAAGCATCACTAAATGAACCATCAATAAATAGATGATTGAAAGAAATTCTTAGGGTTGCAAGCAATTAGAAACTGTTCTAGTGCACATAGTACTATGTCTGTTCACATTTTAGATGTGTAGAAAGAAGTGACATTTCCAGGTTTGATCCACAGTTACGGCGCACGATTGTTTTATAAGAAAATGAGCAGTACCATTCCATGTTACAGCAAGATTCAAAGCTGTTTTCATTTGGCGTGTTGGTACATTACCAATGCTGTATGTAAAATATTCGCAATCAAAGGATTTTATTTTCAGCATGTGTACTGAACTTTAGACTATATACGAGTAAATTTCCTGAACTAATTTTTAATGTATCACAAATGATCATATTTTCGTAAAAGAAAGATGTAATTAAGTCTTAGTTTGTTTCTATCAGTGAGTTCTGTTTAAAGTTGTAAAGTTGACAAACATAGCTTGCAGTTTGGAGGCAAGGTTTGTGCATGACATAATATGGTGTGTATCATATACATTGTGAAGGATTTTATAATGTGAATGATGTTTGAATATACTGTTTTGTGTATTCCTATACAGTGAGACAATCCATTAAACAATGTGATATTATTTGACACCCCCTACTGTTTTAGTTATGATGTTTTGTTTTAGATATTTGCATACTGCATTAGGATATCAAACGAAAACAAGCACTACACAACGGAAGGGAACTTTGTAGAAATTGGTTCACGTAACTACAAGGTTGTATCTTTCTGTTAGCATGTTTTGTACATGCAGTTTGGAGATCTGAGGTTCTCAAAGAAGTGTTGCTAAAGAATCAAGTTCGTGATCAGTCCTATGTTCATGTGGTTTCTGGACATGTTTTATCTTCTGTTCAGAAACTACGGGTTTTTAGGAACTGGATGTTTCCATTCGTCAGTTAAAGTTGGTTAAAGTGCAGTTTGGTCCAGTACATACTCGTAGAACTATTCTCAGTCTCATCCAACTTTATCCACTTGAGAATGGAAACAGATCAGGTTAATGAAACCTTGTGTTGTTTTCAGAACACTAGATGGGGACAGTCTAGAAACTGTGTAATCTTGCATGTAAAGATACTGTCATCTTAACCCTACAGAATTTTAAGTTTTTGTTCAGTTTCATTTAAAAAATTAGTAAACTGGTGTGCATGAAATGCCTACAGCTTAATGCATTTGCTTTCGAATATACAGTACAATATTTCCCACTTCTAAGCATCTTGTTTTTACATGTATGTTGCAATATTAGTTACTGGGCAGAACTAGTGAACTCCCCTTTCCATGACCCAAGTGGCACTTGTTTTACATAAAAATCATGTGTGCTTTCCAATGGGAGACCAGCATTGGTATCCACTGATTAAAATGTTTCAAAATGAGTGCTTCAAAGCACAAATTTAATGTAACATATACTGAGTTTTTCTTGCACTAAATGCAGTTTCTCTCACAAAGACCTGTTGGTGCTGCACGGGGAATCAGAGGCTGTTTGGGAGTAGTTACAGAATGCAACTATGCCGAGTCAGAAAAATGCAGAATTTTTTAATGTTAGAGCTAGTGGTACATGTAGTGACCATTGTGCCTTATAAGAATTCATTTAGTGTCTGCTTGTGCTGTTTTTACTTGAGATAATGAACCTGTTTCAGTAGAATTGGTCATTTTAATGACCTCTTAAGTACTATGCAAGTGAAATTTTTGTAGCGACGCCTGTCTTGAAATATGTATCCTTGTGGATTTTATTATGTATATGGGTATGTTCCAATATGAAGTAGCAGTGTGTCAAGAAGTGGGATGAGAAGCATTAAAGAAAGTTGTTGCCTGCTGTAAACATGTGAAACATGCAAATAGAAATCAGCAGTAGGGAACAGCAGTATTCCCACCAGCATTGCCCATAAGTTTATATGTGAATGTTTGTTTCATATCAGAGAAGTTTGAAGTGTTTTAATTTTTATATCAGAACCTGCGTTACATCAAGAGGTAGATGTCTGTAGCTGTATTTTCTGTTTACTAACCGAGTAAACTTTTTGAAATTTTTGTGTAACCCTGCAGGTTGTACATGTTTTGCAACTTCCCCATCCACTCTTCAGTCATACGTAGATGCATTTTTCGAAACCAGCCGAAATTTTTTACAGCTCGGAAGGGAGCTGGTTGTGCTCGGGGTGCATGTTATGGCTCTTAGTAGTATACGAGATTGCACAACAGATGGCAGGGAAGTGTATTTCTACCTTGCGCAGTACCGAACGTGGATTATATCCTTTTGCCGAACAAATATGTGCAAGGAAATAAATTTGCATGTTATTAGTCATACGAAGCTTCGGCAAGGATTCTGTGTTACGAAGTATGTATGTAGTATTAATAAGTATTTTTGCTGAGGCGTTGCTTAGCAGGTATGAGGAAATAGTTCGTAATTTGACCAGAAATTCTTACTAATGGTGTTGTCCTAGTATTGTGTTACTTGTTTCAGCAAACAGCGTAAAATTTTCTAATTGCAATGCATTGCAATAGTGTAATAAAGTTATGAAATAATGACTAGATCTTATGCATGAACATGCGTAGAGACAACAGCTGGCAAATGTTTATCGGCGGCTTCCCGCCCGGTAACCGGTTCACATTAAGCACGTAAACACGTGCGCCTGGGAAAGTAGTTCCGTATGTTTATTGTAAATGCTCTGCAAGTGTAAAGTTTCGCCAGCTTCTATGTATAAAAGTAATTTTATACCGATGCTCCAAAATATAAGAGTGTACTATAATAGTTTTTTTTTTAGAAACGTGTTTACAACTCAGATGCCTTTGCGCAGTAATATATAGTAACGTTGTGATACACTTCAGCTGTTTCCCGCCAAAGATCGCCATTACAAAACGCTGTGAGGCGTTGTATGTGTGGTTTGGCTTGGGTTATCGTGTTGAAGAAGTGTCAGTTTTCTTGTGTTTGTGTGAAACAAATACAGTTACTCAATAGTGTGGAGTGTTAAGATATGTCAGTATTTAAACGGAGTGAGGAGCAGCGTTGTTTGGACGAACTGAGACACCGCGACGAAGAAGTTATCGGTAGTTTGTGCAGGTAAGCAAACCCGCCCGCCTTGTGACGCGCCGCCCTGTGAGTGGGCGGTATTTAGGTGTTTCAAATTGTCTCCACTCTTTTTAATACTATGCAGTTTTGTATTTTAACATCATACAAGTTGTAATCTACACAGTTTATTGTTGAGATTGGTGGGTGTTAACGATAACATCACAAATATAAACTGTAATATGGTGTCATAACTTTGTGATATCACAGTCACCAGACGTGGCGTGCTTGCCGGTAGAGCAGCTCAGCTGTTGGGTTCTCGCCATGTTGTTCACTGAAGTCACATGGTGTAATTCTGTATGAGCAAAAGAAATTACGTTTATGTACTTAGTAATTAGATTTTATAGTTTTTTGTTCTTTATGGTTCTTCGTTTTGTGCTGTTACTTGGCGGGGTTGTAAACTAGTGTATATGTGTGTGAAGATTGATTTTTGTGCAGTTATGTGTACAACCACGTGGCTTGTTGGAGATTTGTACGATTAGTGTAGTTGTTTTTTTGTATGAACGAGAGAAAATTGACAGCGTAGGAACATATAGGGTGGTTGTTGCATGCAGTGATGAGCGTCCCAGTAGTAATTAGTTACCAATGCCGAAAATTATTATATTGCATGTTTTTTTAGATACCTACGGTGTTCAACATCGTAAATGGTAGGAGTATTACCAAGAAGTAGGATCGGGGTATGTGTGTGTTGCTTACGTTTAATGATATCATGATCATTGTCTGCAGAATGCCCAGGAGGGATTTTTAAAAATGTGTCGCGTTGTGGATTTACCGTCTTAAAGTATTAATGCCATTTGATAGTAATTGATGTACTATTTGCAGTAAGGACATGCTGCGCCTTGGGTTTGGTTCCGACATCAGTAACGTGAGGTACCGCCCACTTGTCTGTTACGTGATCATGTTTGTGCTGAATGGTGGTTGGTTATGTGCATGTTTACATTAGATAATTTACGTGAATTATACATTATTGTCTGGTGCGTGTGTACATGCACGCTGAAAGCTTCACACCCACAACTTGTAACAACTTGAATCACACGACTGATTTTTGCATGGAGTTAGTGTGGGGGCAGGACCATGCTGCAGTCCTGTAATAGGAATACGGAAGGAAACTACCGATAATACAAAAGAAGAATTAGAGATGTGTAATGTGCAACGTAGTTTTTTTCATTATGTGAATTCTTTGACTATGACTTCCCGTCAGTTGTGTTATCTGTTCGTTTTAACGTAACATTTGCATTGTGTGTAAACAGTTTAATGGTGAACTAGTTACACATGTTGATATACGTTCGTGTTGTGCTTGAAGTGTATTTCATCGATGATATTTTCTACAAATATAGTTTTATATCACATTTAATAACTTCATGTTTGAGTGTCGGCTCCCGTTTCGGAAAGTTGTTTTGGTAAGTGTGTTTCCGTTTGGGTTTACTCTCGATTAAAGAAGAAAGATGAATGAAACATTGACTGGAAAACTGATGACGTCAGTACAAACAAATCGTGCGTGTGCAGTTACCATCAGCATCACGACCCTGTCACCGTAGTGACTTCCTCCCAAATCCTACACGCAGTAATTGTGTAGCATTGTGACGGGGCAATTCGGTTGAGAGCCCCGCAGGGTTCTTTGCAAAGGAGCGATTGACTTCGTATTGTACTTCGCGACATTACAATGGGTGATTACATAGTGCGATACGTCGGGTTGATTTATGATTCGAGATGTGTTCTTAACACAGTTATTTCCTGTTTTGTTCATGTTGATGTTTTCAGGCGTATGTGTTATAAGGATACCTTGCGTCCGGTTTCTTTGCCGCTGAGATATTAAGATACATAAGAATATGACAGGAGCCATATGTCAACTAACGATGTTGCCGGGCGTTTGTAGATAACTGCATACAGTGGCTGCTGGACAGGGATAAGTTTTATGAACGTGGTTGACTGGACCGGACATGGACACCTTATTAAATTTCTGTGTGTGTTGATGTAAGTGTTTAGGATATGTCCATGTTGTCCGGAATATTTGGAAACCATGTTGTAATTATCATCATCACAGGCATCACCATTTCATTAGTTTCGGTGGTCCGCGGATTAAGTTTTCAATTTAATTACAGTGTGCGTAGAACGCAGATTGACCGGGGTTCAAGACGAAAGTATAGAGGTATTAGCACTATATTGTAATTTGGGGAGGCGAAAGAAATTATGTGAGTTGCTTATAATGTGTTCTTTTTACCTAATATTTTTAGACTTACTAAATTCGGAACGGGTGCGTTAGGTGGCAAAGATATAGGAACTGTGTCAGTGAGACCAGAAACATAAGTTGAGGCTTGAAGGTAGGTTTGACCTATTTAGTGGCTTTTGTGATCGTGGTGATGAATATGTGCGTTGCATAACAAGGTTCTTTATTATACAAGTAACGTATCTGCGCAAGGAAGTTTGTATTTTGAAGTTTGTTAGTTAAGTGGGGAGGAAGTTTGTTATGTAACTGACATGTCAGTCTTCCTCGAATCGATAGTCCGACAGTTCGTCAGCATTCCCAGAACTGAACTGTCGTTTGTTTAAAGACAGTGTGATAATATGATTAGGACTTCTGAAATGCGGACGCGGATGTGTACAGCTGGGTGCAAGATTCGTGAATGCGCGGTTGTGTAGGCGGTTTATGGGCGTCTGTTTTGTGGGTTTTATAAGAGCAGGGCTGTCTTTTAAGTTGTGGTGACTGTACGGATAATTGCGAGTGATTAACTGGGAGAGATATGGAAAAGATCGCGACCTGCTGTATGTAATATCCTAGCGTTTACTGGAGGGGCTGACAATTAGTTCAGGGAGTTCAATTGAAAACCGAACCCCCAAGCAGGGGAGCGTCAACGGCGTAGCATTTCTTCATGGGATATAGTTTACCGCATGGTAAGAGTGTGCGGTGAGTTATGTTGTGTATATAGTGTGTACTGAGCGTGGTCCGTAACGCATGCCGTCCGTCTGGATTCGGTTTTTAGTTGAACTTCCTTTATTATGTTTATTTGAATACGTTGAAACAGACTGTGCATGTTCAGAAATGTGCAGTAGAATTTGGCATGTGTGTGTGCGCGCGCCTACACCGTTTCGTCTTAGCCACACTTCCAGACCTAGTTCCTTCACGTGTCTGATTGGAATCTGAGAGGTATTTGGTATAGAACTTGATGAAGCTGTCTGTTTCTGTTAGTTTAATACCTTCCATACCGTTGTGTTATGATAATTATTTTTCTTAATATGACCCTCAAACACAACAATTTGTTAAGCCTGATTATAGGATGTCTTTATGTAAGTTTCTTTGGATTACTTGTTTCAGTCATTCTTATGACCATCATGTCATAAAGACATCCTATAATCAGGTTTAACAAATTGTGTTTGACGGTCATATTAATAAAAGTGTTTCTGTTAAGTTTAAAAGTGGGAACGTGTAAGCCATGGGCATTTCGTATTCAGGTTTTTTTTTTAATCGACGAATGTAGCACAGGATGAGCGAAAAACCGTCGCACGTGTGCAGCACGGTTGCTTTACCGTGCTGGAATATGGGAAACACGGTGGATACATAAAACAATTTAGGTGGCACACGTGACCTTTGTCACGTGTCCATGGGGATCACTTCCAGCTGCTATTGTAATCGTAGGTACTGTGCGTTCATCGTTGCTTCCACTGACCTACATCATGCTTCCTACAGGTGAACAGGGATTTCTCGCTCAACTTGCGTTTATTGTAGCTGACTTGTAGAACGGGGTATGGCGTTACGTTATAGAGGCTTTTAATGTCTGTATGGAAGTGAAATGTATGTGCTAGCACTGGCTGACATTTTATGGCACATCACCTTATTTCGTTGGTATTGTATATAAGTGCTTTATTTAATTAGGAGTTAATGAAAGCACTTAAAGTACAGCAGGAGCCGTAAATTCTGCCCGTAACTATGCCCGTTTTATTTTGAAATGTCACTTTTATGTATTTATGTTTGGTTTCTAAGGCTGTACGATTGTAATAATAGACGAACATTCGACGGAATTTTCGGATAAGCGTGTACAAAAACAGTTTTTGGTTGTTGCCTTGTAAGTTTACGTCGTCGTGCGGCCGCCCGCATTTAGAGTGCATAGCGGAAGGTGGCCGCGAAGCCCTAGCAAGGTATGTTCAAATAACATTTGACAACTTTGTGCAATCAAATCTGTCTGCTACATTACCATCTGGGGGTTGTCTAACGCGAAAAACAGTATGAAATTTCAGCTCGGCGAAGTTAAGGTTCTCACATACACGTTAAATAAGGCCAAATTAGCGAAAAGCGCCTATTAGCGTTGTCATGTCCGTCCGTTCTGCGTTCGCTGTACGTGCATTGCCCATCCCTTTGAATGTTTTTAAGTGGCCGACATGCAACATAACAGTTGACAATTGATTTTACCACAGCGTGTGCCAACCAGCTGACAAACGTCATGGAGCAGTGTCCGTGAGAAGCCAGTAGTTCCTTAGCCAGTCCAATTCTCCACGTGTTAATGCAATTCGAAGTTCCTTTACCGTGCTTACAAGGGCCCGCCAGTTTTCCTCTATATCCTGAGCCAAGTGTTCTCTTCAGGTCCCCCCACACGCACACAATCTATACCGTTTGTTGTAGCAACATGCATTATAATTACCAGTGATTCTTAAAGCGTCCAGTTTCGATGGTACTGTACCTGCAGGTAAGAGCAACACCCGGAGACGTAGAAATGCCCACCATGAGAAGTTTGAAAACAAACGTAGTTGCTCCTCCGGTTTGCAGTGTGGGTTTAACCCAAGCCGATTCCAGCTTTCACTGGTCACCCATCAGTCTGTTGAGACGAGAGGTAATCGAAATGTGTCACAAAGGAGCCGGCATAACTTGGTACGAATCAGGTTGCTGGTGGGGCAAGAGAGAAATTGTGTGGTTCTGTGTCAAAACCGGGTGTAGGGCCCAACCAGGCACATATACGGTGGTTACCGGGGGCTCTTGATCTGGAAATTAAGCGTCTAGGTAATGAAGCTGACTACTCGCTCGATATAACGCCGAGGTGAAAGTTGAGTGGAGCTTGTCTTCGTTCCCTAGTATGCGTTCATGGCAAGCACAATGGACGACAGCGGGATCTTTACCTTCCTATAGAGAAATACATATGTAGCTTCGTTGGTGTGAAGTTTGTACGAAGAGAGAAGTTGTAATACAAAAAACTAATTGCAGATGCGGTAAATGACTGTTGTTATGCTATTCCTGTACTGGAACGTCGATACGATTGAACACATTTTCCGACTGTCTTGTCCGCGAGCGGTTTGATTGGATGAGACTTGTACATCATTGTCATACCGTGGAGACTAAAATACAGTTGAATGAGAGAGGCATGGTTCATATCTCGAGATTCATTGCTAATATACATTATCAAATTTTGGAGACTAAGACTGGGGTCCACAAATTTAAAAAAAAAAAATTAGGAACCGCCTACGAATTCTAGGCGTCAGAAGGGACACACAAGCAAGTTCCATACGGAGGACCCAAACTTCTTGAGTGACGTGTTAATCACTGTTATTTGGCGCTTTCTGCTCGGTGCGTGTGAACTGATACACAGTCTTGTATGTGAGATAAGAACTGCAGTGATACTGCTCAAAATATTAGGGACTGTCGTTCAGAGTTGACAGCATAGGTGACGAGGCGCCCGGGATTAGTGGACCCTTAGTCGAAGACGATAGTTTTGTATAGACTTCGTTCAGTATCGGGGCTGCGTTGTACCGTACCTGTAGCACGGGAGATGCGCTCAGCAAATTTCGCGTAAAGTGAATTCTTGTTATCTGAAGTATGCCTATATTGCACATAATAAGTGTTGCTTCTTCCTGCAGTATAGGGGCTCCCAAACCTGTCACACAACTCCAGGGAATTTCTGGGATTATGCATGAAATGAAAGATGTGAGGTGAATGGTTATTGTGGTTTTGAACTGTTTCGTAACGTCAGTTGCGTGACAGTCCATATACATATTCGTTATCATAGCGAGAATGCCGTGTTTCGCCTCGTAGTTCAGGTTTTGCGATATTCTGCTTTGTTGTGCGACGTGTTTGGGTAGTGACGACGTTTCGGGGCAGTATCATTTGCATCCTTGGGGGGCAAAAGTGTCCAAGAAGAAATTTGGACATCTTGGCTCTTAAACATGGAACCGACATGCCTTCCCGAAACTCCGGAAACAAACTGTCCATTGACGCTGTTCAGCATAGCACATTGAAGACCGTTACTGCGCATTACTTGTCGCAGGGAGTCACTGATGCACAGTTCGAGTTGGTGCCCCACCCGGACCACGGAATGACAGGAATTGGGAATTTTGAAGTCAGGATCATGGATTGTGTGTCAGAACCGGGGTGCGGCTTTGGTCGATGTATTCCTCCTTGGAGCGTTGCGACCTTAGTGTGATATGTTGTTCCTTAAGCTTCAGTCTTCAAGATACCGTTCACGGATACCTCAGATCGCATTGTGAGAGGACACGTGTCATGAATATCCTGGGTCTCAGGAATGGATGGATAGTCTTGTACGTCTGATACTAGTTTGCGACAGACGTAGAAACATGATTGTTAACACTTTGTGAAGGACACGATCCACCTTCCAGTAATACATGTCCGTGACCCGAGCAACTAGATCGCTGTGGACTGCGTAACGCAGCTGTGTTAGGACGGCACCCATTGCCTCCCATGTGCGAGCAGTTTTGCGCAGCCTGAGGTGCGGTAGGTCACGTGCAGGGCCCGTTGGATGCCTTCGGTGTTAGTGTTGTGTCGCAGGGAACATCGCGCTAATTTCAGCTGACGGAATCTCCCTTTCTGGCAGTGCTGTTGACTTCGCGTTGGCCCCTGTCACCTTCTGCTCGTTCCACAGGTTGCAGCCACAATATGTCCAGTAGTAGCTCCGAGCCTTGTCTTTCGTAGCAAAATGCCCTCCTCCACTCCACATTTAATCGTATGTCATTAATAAAGTGTTCGTAAAGCGTAATTGTTTTGTTTCATGTTTATATTATAGAGGCTCCCGAAATCATAGTCCAGGTTACTGTCATTGAAATGTGGGCCGGCATAGCGTAGGCCATATAGCGACTCGCTGCGGGCTGGACGATCCGGGTGTCGAATCCCTGCGGGGGCAAGATTTTCCCCACCTGTCCAGGCTGGCCTTGGGGCCCACCCAGCCTCCTATACGATGGGTACTGGGTCCTTCCCGGGGTTAAAGCGGCCGGGGCGTGGCGTTGAGCACCTCCCCCTCATCTAGCGCCGAAGTTAAAGAAAGAATAGACCTGTACTTCTGCTTCTTCTTTGGGTCTTTGTGGCCTGTTATCTAGTGCCATTGAATTAAGTGTATAAATGCATTTGCCTTTTCATACTTTACGTTTCTTGTTTATTGCTACTTTCGGTGTATTGTTACTGGCGCGTTTGCGTTGTCGCGAAAAGCGCCTTTTGGCTTCATCATGTCCATGTGTTTGTGTGTTCTTCTGCTAATGCGGGATGAGCAGTTTGGGTTTAGACCCAGACACAGCATATCGCTGCAGCTGGCCCGCCTCGTTGAAAGGATAACCAGGAACTTTGGCGAAAAGAGGCTAACAGGCGCAGTCTTCCTT
>JGI24700J35501_10930532_pt1 | contig 15162 bp, 8 predicted proteins | sample TergutTh196P1_FD_35501 | JGI IMG/M metagenome (IMG submission 35501)
ATATATATATATATATATATATATATATATATATATATACATACATATATATATATATATATAGAGAGAGAGAGAGAGAGAGAGCAATCTAAAATAAATTGAAAAAGAATTTGCGGACGGATAATAAAGGATGATCCTCCAGTTTCGGCTCCAGGAAATGTCTCAGCCTCATGCTTGCACGGTTCGTATTAAACGACTTACAAGGAACGAGGTTTGGAACTCGGAATATCCGAAATTTTCACGGGTCAAATTTATTGGAACAGTAGCAAGTGTATTAGCAAGTTGTAAGCCATTTAATAGACTTTCTAGTTACTTGGTAGCTTCAAAGACGTAAAAATGCAGGGAGAGACAGTAAGTAAACGAGAAACGCAGAGGTCTGCTAATGGGAGTTTTCGACCCCAGGTTGCTAAAGGACTTGGAAATTAACAACAGCGTCAGGTTAAAATCCTGAATAGGAGTACAGGTTTGGGAAAAATTTGGTGATAATGTGAATAAGAATGCATCCTGGGAAATTATGAAGACAAAAAGAAATATCACCTAAAATGGTACTAGATCATCACTACTGTAAGCGGTATAAAGGATGGTTCAATGAAGGGTGTTCAAAATGTGAAATCAAGGAAGGTTGGGTTTAATTTCAATGGTTATTGAACCAAGCGAAGGGTTTCGTGTTATTATGAAGACTGTAAGGCTTAAAATACTTCAAGAACAAAAGAGGGAATATCCTGGAGATAAATTAATGAGCTTGACGGAGATAATAACCCCAAAAATTGTATAGAATCACAAATGAATTTAAGACGATTCACTAACATACAAGTAAGTTTGTTAGAAATGATAATGGTAATCTGTTCATGGGGTCCCACAAAAGAACCTGTCTTGAAAGCGATAGAATTACTTCTGTCAGCTTGTGAATGTGAATGGGTTTAAAGATGTTAGACAGCCTGACATATATAAGGCTGAATCATTTGTACCCAAGTTCAGACCTTTTTAGTTCAGATTGCTTACGTCAGATTTTGAATGTACGTGAGGCTAAAAGTGCTGCACATAATAAATTACTTACATCAGACCCATTTCTTCTTGAGTCTAGCCCTTCTGCTGTTCAGTTCGCTATTGAAAGTTCTGTAATGCATAAATCGACTGTTGTTGATAAAATACCAGCACAATTATTTCAAGCAAATGTAAATATTAAGGTCTGACAAACAAAAAAACTTATTAGGACTAAGGAACTTGTCGCAGCAGAAGGAGGAATACAGTGTTGTACCCATTACAGAATGTGTGTTGAAACTGCCCGTACCAATTAGCGATACACGTGCCGAGGTTGAGAATGAGGTGAGGTATTTCTCGGCGTACACAAGGACATATTTACTTCTGCTGTTATCAACTGCACGCAGAATTTAATCCAAGATTTTCTCTCAACGTAAACTCTTTATGTACAAAAAATCATTGGGATTTTTTCATTGCGGATTTTGACTTGAAAGGTCAGCTACTGATCAGGTACTTTGAATTTGTCAGGTATTGAAAAAAAAGGTGGGATATCAAGTTACCACATTTATATCTTGATAAATGCTGGAGAGACGATAGTGCCCAAGTCTAGAAAGCATGAAAGCTGACCTTCGCGTCTCCATAACGTACTAAGTATTTTGGCACAGGGGAAATTTACCTTACCAGCCGCAGCTACATATACAAGCCTTATGTACTTAGCACGGTTCCCGAATAAAAGCAAAGGACTAGCGGTATTTCTTCATATTCTGTTTCCATTCCTATTAACAGTTTGTAATTAGGGAAGGAAGGGACTGAGACTAACCTTATGGATCGCATTCCTTCTTGAGAACGCAGCGCGACTTTGTGTAGTAGCGAATGCCCCCTCATTTTATGGAAATCGAAGTTCATTTCTATATCCACAAGATTCTGCCACTTTTTCATTTGTTGGGCCAGACGAATTCACTCCAAGCCTCTCATTGTATTCCTTCAAGATCGATTTTAATATTATCCTCCCATTTGCACCACTGTCTTCCAAGTGATCTCTCTCTTCTTTTCCCAACAGAATTCTCTGTGCGTTTCTCTCCTACCCCAAGCACAGCACGTACCCCGCCCATCTCATCTTCCTTGATTTGATCAAACTTAAGGACTCTTCCCACAGTTGAGGCAATTATTTATTATTCTAAATGGAATTAAAACTTTTTAGGGTCTCAGATTGTTTCGTTTTACCTGCTGTGTGGATCAATTTTGTCGGAATATGATAAATACTTGATTATATATATATATATATATATATATGCTCAACTTAATAAATTATTCTTGCTATTATTTGATATATATTGGGCTACAGTACTTATGGACTCACATAAAACATCATTTCCATTCCTTACAGTTCCCATGAGATTTCGTGGATTTCTGTCCGTCTGTCTGTCCGTCCGTGTCTGTCTCCCCCATTCCTTTCTGTCGGAAGTTACTGTAAAAGAAGACTTAGCGTTTGTCCGATTATGTTGATTGTTGCTTCTCTTGTATCAGTTTGGGTACTTATTTAAGAAATGCGGAGTATGTAAAGACTCCAAAGGTATACACTTGCTGGTACATCCTTCAGGAGCGTCCCTGATAGGCCTAGGAGTGACAAGTTCTAAAGATAGACAGCCACTCTTAGTTTCGGACAGTGGACCAGCAGCTCGATTGGGTTCAGGTAACCGAGTCTTTGACATCGATGGCTAAGACTGCCTGTGAAGACACTGGTCCTGGATCGTATAGGATTCAATTTCAGTTTCTAGTTATTACAGATCATGCAGTCGAGTATATTTTAAGTTAAGATAATTGAGAGAAAACTTATTTTCTTTTGTATGGATACTTTTCTTATTAGCAACAGATACAACTTTCGGTCTGTGCTTCATCCATAAAATTGCGCCGTCATGTTGCCCTAAATGATCAGAAAGACACCCCTTGCGCGAAATTGGAATCTGATGGCTCTTCACTCAGTTTCACAGTTTTCGCTCGGATTGACATGTCACGTCATTCAGTCAACTATCTAGGACGTGCTGTAACTTTGTAACAGCAGCCTTGAGCTATCAATGAATTATGTTATCATGGTCCAGCGAGGTATCGCTCATAGTCAGTAATTGTTGCTGTGAGTACGAGTATGCCTACAAATGATCACTATGTCAGTCTGTCGTTTATGACATACTGCAGGTTTATGGTAAATGAATTTACTTTATAAGGGAAGGTAAACTTATATTCGCGTGACGCTACGCTGACTTGGACAGAATTAGCAGATTTTCACAAGACTTGATATTAATGTCATGCCATTTGAAGCTACACCATCTCATTCCCACTTTTTAACTCCTCGCCAATCAGGAACACCGATCTGATGGTTCTACAAGCTTCTAGATACGAAGCCACTCTGTTTCAACGGTGAAATTTTTGGCGGTAATGGGTTCCATGTGCATGCAATGTGTGTTTTTGCTGAAAGTAACAAAGCGGAATCTTGAAATTCACTTTCGTTCAATAACAATATCTAATAGAATTTTGGGTGAACATGTAGCACAGACATATCTACAGATTTCAACAAATATTTTTTGTTAAAGATTACAAGAGTGAAAACGGAGCCAAAGTTTTAGCGTATATATATATATATATATATGGTAACTTACACAAGATAGGATAATCTGCACAGTGCCACTATGTCGCAAAATGCATTATTTTTTACTATTTGCTGGTCGCTACATAAAGGTTTGAGGGGAGAGTCAGAATCATAACTACTTTTCACAACTGTCTTTTTTTCACCTAACTCTTAACTGTAAATAGCCTTAATATGAATCTCTAAGAGTGCCTAATTGAGGTTCCAATTGTAATATTCTTTTATAAGACGGTGGGAGCGGACACTGTGTTTGTAAGAAGTTCTTTTCTCTCGTATACATAACTCAATAATTGTTTATTATATGTAAATGGGAACAAGTTCTGCGGAACTTGACCCAGGATAATCGGACCTTGCCCTTGACGTACTCGGACGTGGAAGACAGCGTCATACGGTGCTAATTTCCTTCCACGGTGCATACGCCCTAATGGGCCAGGGCCTCATCATTATCGAGGTTTCACGATCGCACTCAGACACACTATACTCGGTAAGACTCCTCAGGACGAGTGACCAGCCCGACGCAGAGACCTGTAATTGACAACACACAACACTCACAAGAGACAGATATCCATACTCCCGGCGGGTTTCGAGACCGCAATCCAAGCAAGCGAGCGGCCGCAGACCAGCGTCTTAGACCGCGCGGCCATTGGGACCGGCCATTTGGTGCTACTACAGAGGAAATTGTTTCATACACATAAGTTTATTCCAGCTAATTGCACAATTGGTTCTATTGTTCCTACATGTTTCGGCTGCAAACCGCAGTCGTCTTCAGGGAACCACAGATTTTGAAGATACGTATAGCTTGCTGTACTTGTTGTCAGATATAAACGGTACATTATTTACAGATATTAGTATCGTTCAATGAATATACAGTATTATTAAAATTGTATTAATTTATAACGCAAGTGAAATATAAAACTTACGTAAAATGTAGCACCCAGACATCTGGTGACAAGAGGATTTCTCTCAAGGTTTTAGTAGAGTGGAAATCCCAGAACTAGATATTAGGCACGCACTACATGGGTGAATGTCCTGTTTACGACAATTTCAGGAAAAATATAAAATGTTCAATTGACGATTGCTTCATTTCACAAAAGCTGCTATATTCTGTAAACACCGATCTTTGCTCCCAGAACGACGACAACAAACTGAGAGATGATAATATATTGGTCGTTAGTTCTTAAATAGTGACAGACTGATCTTAGTGGTGGTGACGTTATTACCGAATTTTCACTTGTTTCTGGTAACTTTGCTTCCTACAGAAGACAACACGTGGGCTATTACACCATCATGTTTTCTGTATGGGTCGTTGCTCACGTTTTTGTTTATCCAATTTCAGCTTTTAATCCTTTGCCCTACTTTCACCAAATTTGGTATGAACATTATTCCACTGAAGCACACCCCACCGTAGGCATTTAATAATTTCCTGCAGTAAGTAACAACAAACCTCACCACCTTCATGTGCCGAATGTCATGAAATCTGGGAGCCTAAACCTCCTGGAACCCTCTGGGCCACACCGGGGCTGTTACGGGACTTCTTTGCCTTAAGTAACAACAAAGCAGCGGACACGCGAATTTGTAAGGCAGGACAGGTGGAAGCTACAATTACTTTAGGGTACTCAAAATGATGTCCAGTAACAGACCATGGAAAAATATACAAATAGTGTTTGAGGAAATATTTTTGTATAATATAAGGTGGCAGCCGGACGGACATTTTCTTTAAGTTTTATGGCGATAAGTAATGAACGATTTGATCTACGCAAATTAAATTTGGCACAACAATACCCAATAAACATGCCTACATATTAGATAAGGAAGTATTGTTTGCAAGTAAAAAAATACAAACATGGCGAAGATGCGAAACTTGGAAGTTACGTCTTTTAAATTTAAAATAAGTGTATACAGTACTTAAAGTACACAGCATTGCACACTGAAGTGGCAGCGCTGAAACTAATCAGCTACTAATAACCAAATTGATTACTGACGCTTCTTTGTGTGTTTCAGACGGAGCCGCGCCATGCCGTAGTCGCGCCTGAGGTGAGTGACGACGTTGTGTTTCTGTGTAATTAGTAATACACTAGAACGCTGTGAAGTGTATGTCAGACATTTCTTCTTGTTCTAGCTGGACATGTCCACATCGCAGAGCCTCATGACGGTAGAAAACAATGAAAAGCAGCAGCCACAGATACAGGCCACCAAGCCCGTGAATCAACCACAACCTCACATGAGAGCTTCGTGTTTTCGTGCGCACTTTAACAGCCTGTGGTCGGTATGGTATGGACTCTGCACTGCCGGCTTGCAAGCCTACATTGCGGAGCAGAGTGCTCAGCGCTTCTTGGGCTACGCAGCCCTGACGTGGCCCGGGTCATCCCTGCCCCCACACCTGGAGCTACATGCGTACCTTGCACTAAACGGCGTCGCTATACTTCTTATACCCTTCTTCCTCGCAGCAGCTTTGTTCAAGATCGGCAATCTAGCCAACGATGGATTCAAACTGGGGCGACACCTTAGCACTTGTGCGGCGGATCCTGCCAGTAGTGTTGTGCTTGGCCGCGCGGGCGTGCTGCGATCGCTGTGGCAACATGGCGGCCCTACGGCGCCGTTTTTGCATTTGGTGACATCATTCTGCTTACTGCTACCAAAGCTGCTGGTGGAAGCACGCTTAATAGAGACCGGCCTTTTGCACAAAGGTATTTGACGTGGTTTTACACTATTAAGAATAGCAACGCTTGGCTAATTATGCCGTACCATTGCCTGGCAGTTTGAGGAGGCCAGGATACTCTCCCAGGACAGTGGTTGAGGGATGTGTGGTGGGCTAAGTGACACTGGGACAGGTTTCTCTGAGAGTTCTTATGTTTTCCCCTGTCAGTTATCATTCCACCTGAACTCCATGTCAATTCATGTGCTTGAGGGATGAACATTAGCAGGTCCATTAGAGACCGCAGATCCAAAACACACAGTCTGTCATCCCAGCCTAAAATCCCCGGAAATTTAACTCCATGAAGTTAAGAATGGAAATGCATTAGACTGAAATGCCCAGAGATGACTTATGATTACCTGAAGATAGTCCTTCCCAAGTTCAGACTCTACTTACGCATTGACAATGTGCCTGCAATTTTGTCAAAAATGACTGGCTTTCCTGGAATGTGAACACAATATTCAGCTACAGTGGGACACATCAGTTGCTGTGCTGTGCTGAAAAAAGTTAGATGTTATTTCGCTGTCTGTGCAGGTGTGTCATATGGGAAAGTAAAGATTCTTATGAGTGGCCTCAAGACTTACAATTTTCAGGGTCCACTTCAGTTAGCTGGTTGACTAGGAGTTAATTGTGTTGGATGGTCTGAAGCCTGATTACATTCTATGCTAATGAAAGTGAAGCAGACTTCATATGGTTCATATGATTTGCTCTGCTGGGGAACCGGTCAATTGTATATAATTTGAAATTCTGTGAGTGTAGGAGAATGAATATGACAATACAGTATTTCAAAAGTAGGAAAGCAGTTGTCCCTGCCAGTTCTGAATTACAACATGACACAGTATGCGTGTTACAGCTTGGGAAGTTGTAGCATCCAAATGTCATGATCGTATTGGAGCAAGTTGCATGTAACATACAAGAAATGCATATGAAATTTTGATTGGCAAACCTGAAGGGAAGGCACGGTTTTGAGGTCTTATGTTTTAAATGGAAGACAAAATTAAAGTGAATGTTAATGAAATGTGGTGCAATTGTGTGAAGTGGATTCATCTGGCTTAGGATGATAGGGTTAATACTGGGTTCTTGTGGACTCAGTAATGGATCTTGTGAATTACTTAAAAACCTGAAAATGGCATGGCTACCTAACTGACTACTAGTTTATCAAGACATATTGTGTTTTACAAAATTACCTAGTTACCTCAAGTTGGTTCAGTTTAAACTAGGCTTTCAGTATGTTGCACCCACTTCCTGATGCATTTTAAATGCATTTCAGACTCCAGCCTGAACTCTAGAAATTGTTGCTGAGAGGAGAATCTGATGGGAGTGAAACATGTGTAATTTCATGATAATGCCTCTGATCTGGATTGTATTTTTGAGTTCAGTTGAGGTGGGAAGCAATGTTACAAATATGTCTGATATACTGATCATCAGATTAGAAGAAGGTTATAACCACACCATGATTGAAATCATCTGCAAGACGTGAGCATTTTGACCTGTCCCGAAACCATTGTTATATGAATTCACCCTTATATCGCTTTGGAAGATTTCTCATTGTTTTCTTTGAGGCTTATAGTACAGTATCTACTTGTAATTTTCTAATTTATTTTTGTATCTTCTAAATATTTTTGGTTGTATTCTTTTATTTTAGGCTAAATTGTGTATAGGCCTATTTGATTATCTGATAATCTGGTTTCTACACTGGTGATTCACACCCTTTAGGAGTGCGTATTTAAATTGCCATGTCTATCCTTAAACATGAAACAACCTGAGAAATGATGAGTAGATTTTCATTGTTTTGAGATTGGGGACTTCACTGTCATTTGTGGACACATTCCAGTTTTAATTACAATTGGACTTAAAGCGACAGACACAGAAGTGAGACCTACATAAGTTTTTGCAAGTGTCTCAAACCTAACTCACGTGGTATTTAGGTGCAAACAATACTGGGCCAAAAGTTGCAGGGAAAAATGAAGCACATATTTTATGCTTCATTTATCTATAAGTTGTACAGTTTTTGAGGTAACTGAACAAATGTGAATGAACGCTTTGTTACTTTGGACGTGCCTACATTTCCCAAATCGTACCTCCAACAATCATGAGTTTCATCCCAATAGGCATAAAGATATCCAGAATCTCTTGTTGCCAGTAATAACTGCATGAAGCCTCTCCAACCTAGATGTGTAGGTCTACATGTATATAAATGTAGGTGCTATGTGAATATAATGTGCGTGTCCAAATAACTTTTGAACAAGTGGGTAGATTTTAGGAAAATTGGTAAGAAAATGTTCACCATAGTGATTACTTCTCAATTCTCTTCTCTCGCAAATACCAGCAAGGCAAATTTTTGAGGTGGGACAGTCACTAGTGCAGTTAATGTAATACCCTTAAAATTCATATGTTGAAAGATCTTCCTCGTCAGCTCAGGGCAGATGAGATGGGGAGGGCATGGTGCATGCATGGGAGAGAATGGATGTCCATTCACAATCCTGGTTAAAAAAAACAAGTAAAGAAACAGTTTGGAAGAACTGGGCATAGATGTGCGGATGATAATAAAATGGGCCTAAAGAAACAAGATTGAAGACTGTGGACTGGATTCATGTAGCTCAGTATAGAGATCAGTGGAAGGATCTTGCAAACACAGAAAGGAAATTTCAGATTCCACAAAATGCATGGAATTTCTTTATTAAATGATTAATGATGAGCTTCTTAAGAAGGACTCTGCTCCATGGAGTTGGTTGGTTGGTTGGATGAATGGATGGACAGACAGGTGGGTGGGTGGGTAGATGGGCAGGCAGGCAGGCAGGTGGACCGACAGATGTGTAGATGTATGTGTGTATGGGTGGAAGGATGAATTGATGGAGAGATTATTCATGTCTTATTTTTCTTTAATGTAAAGTAATATTACGGCAGTAATGTTAAGTCAATGTGCAGCTTTCCATTTGATGTTGAAAGCTGTGGACAAGTGGGGCTATGCTTATGAAATCTGGTATGCATACTGATTATTAACATGCTTCAATGTTTTGTTTCAGAGTTAATTTGAAGTCATGTCTGTCAAATATGAACTGAATTGTATGCTGGTGAAAATAATGAAACTTGTGGTCCCCAAGCTTGGAGATTTGGGAGGGGCTAATAATGTCACACTTGAAGAGACTTGAATGGGTGCTTGGGGATGAACAAAGCAATAGAAAACAGATTGAGATTTGGAAATATTGTGTCAGGTGACCTTCATGGACAAGAGCAGCAAGAGAGCTGCAAAGATTTGGAGACCTGGGCATAGATGGAGGGATATCAAAATTGGTTGTATGGGATTCAAATATGAGTGTAACAACTGGATTTGTGTGTCTGCCTATTAATGTGCTATCTAAGCACTAATGCTGGAGGAATATAAAAAAGTTTTTCCTTTCTTAATTTGGGTAAGACCAATGTGTTCCTTGGAATGTAATTTATATTCTGTTAGTGGGTTGTGCATTCAGGAGGACATTCTCTGTAATCACAACTCTTTAATTCTACCATCTGTATATTGATCATTATGATCTTATACTTCCTGCTCATCAGAACACTTTTAGCAGTGTGTTCCTTATATCTGTTTAAGTGTTTAATTCATACATTCCTGTATACAATGTTTGTCTCAGTTTCCTGTACAGTATTTGTTACATTATTCTTTGCCAGTCCCATAAAATTGGACTTTGTCATATAACTTAACAGTGTTCATCATATTCCTTTTGCAGATGCGATCTGGCAAACAGACCTGGACTTCATGGTTGTGCACCAAGACCGGCTTGTGGTGCTTAGTTTCATGACATCACTAAATCATACAAATTTTCTGCCCACACCACTGCCATTCCTCACATCATCGGTACACCTACCACCATCAAACCTGATGAATGTTACAGAAGATGTAACCTTGGCATCGTCAATGAGCACTGCCAAGAATCAAGCATTGCGCAGTCAGCAGGTATTGGAAGGTTTATTGTACACAAGTCATTGGACATCATCCTGTAACAGTTTGAATCCTGTTGGCCCTGATTTCTTCCTATTTATTTGAATCACATATTTCCAGTTAGGCTACACCTGTCTTTTGGTTCGTATGTAAAACTGTTGATTCACATTTGAATGTTGAGGGGCACACTCCTGTGATGGACTTTCTTGTTGTCAGACAAAACAATTAACACAACAGCAGTGAATAATGCTGCATAGGTTTCAGTCTTGAAGTGTCAGGTGTGTAAAAAGTGGAAAGACACATCTAAAATGCATTTTCTATCAGTGTTTTTACTTTAAATTGTATATTTTGTGGTAATTGATATATACAAGGAATCAAATTTGACATTCTTGAAATGAAAACCTTGAGGCATCAAAAAATTAAAAGAGCTGTAATTACTGTGTTATGTTTATGTTTTGAAAACTTGTTATTTATTATCCTCGCAGGAGTAAGAGAGGAAAAATTATTAAAGATTCTCGGTACATTTTTACTTTTCTCCACAGTGTGATACTACTTCTTTTTTAGGCACAAACATTTTCCTCAGCGCTCTGTAGTAAAATTGTCAGTATGTATTTTTTTCTACAGTGTGAGAACCCTAATTTTACTTGACAGTTAAATTATGTCTTGTATGCATTCTGCAGACAAAGTGTAAAAGATTGACTCATTATTGGGAGAATGCTAAGAAAGTTATATCTGTCCGTGTGTTTCATGATGAAAACCACTCAGCAGAATTGAAAGGAATTTAGCGATTTGATTCTAAACTAAAAATTTTAGGGTGGATGTTATGCTGTTTTTTCATTTTTTTTAATGTTCTTGACAAGAGGCTTGTATTTACAGTAATGAACATTAAATCCATTCTGATATGCAGGAACTGGTGTCACCCAATATGGAAGCAGAGGAGTGGGCTAGCAGCAAGGGACCTGTGTCAGCTGAGTTCCTCAACTATGCACTGGCCCTTCTTGTGTATGCAGTGCGCTACCCAGCTGTGTTTTGGAACACCAACAAAGGCTTTGCAGCACTTTTCTCACTGCAGCTGCTGGCCAATGGCTTACAGAGCCTGTTGGCCTTTGCAGGTGTCAGTGTACTCTATAAGGTACAAGTGGTGGGAGCAGCAAAATCCCTGCCACTGCTCAGGACCCCTCAGCCCTTCCTGCTCAATGCACATGTCACCCTGGCTCTGTTTGTGCTCTCCAATGTGCTGGTTCTTGCTTCAAGCCTTGTACTGTACCTGTATGGCTATGGACGCTTCAACTCCTTTCTTCGAACAGAGCAAGAGCGGCGTGTGGTGGTTCTGAGTGGTGCAGGTGGCGCTAACTGGGGATACTTTACACACTGTGCTGCGTTATGTGTGCTGTTAGCACTTGCAGTGTGCAATGCACCACTCCTGTTTGACTACACTATAGTATACCGTGGGTCATTGGATGGTGCCATCCTTGCCACTGCAGTGGGTGCCATTCTTCATCTGTTCCTGTGGATCCTACTCTGGCTACTACTCACACTTAAACAGCGTTGGGATTTTAAGCTGCGTGTCACTGTAGGACGTGCCACTGTGCGCTCTGCACGTTCTGTCAAGCTGGTAACAGACGTGGACTTGGTTTCAGCACATCATGATGCCTTGGAAGCTCCACTGCTAGTGGTGGGCAATGGCAGAACATACACCATCACAGACATATCACCCAAGAAGGCCATCATGAGTGTAATCCAGCGGGCTGCTTTGGAATGCAAAGCCAAGGGTAAGGTATATTTTGCTAGCAGTGTACAATGCTGAACCATTCTTGATAATGATACACACTTATATAACCACTCGTGCTTGCAGACACTGGCAACCCATTACTGGAAGAGCAGAGTGCCATAGCACTGTGTGTGTTTACATGACAGCTCCTGCTTGCAAGTGCTTGCAGCATGTTGATGCCAGTGTAAAATGCTCATCCACTCTATTTTTCACACACATATTCTTGATTTAAAACACTGCATGTGCTTTGGTAATAACGTATATTATAGATATGCACAGGCAGAAATTTTAGAATTTCACCCAGCCCAGCCCATCCTAGTCCATCCCAGACCACCCTGGCCCAGTTCATTCTGACCTAAGGAACTCTCTGTGAACCCTGGAGGTTACTGGCCAACCAAAGCCACACATTCTTTTTTTTCTAGCTTCAATGAAGCCTGATGTGGTTAAATTTCCTCAACCATCATGTCATTAATACCTGTTCCTTTTGATGCACTAACTTCAGTAATTCTTGAATGAATTATTTAGCAACATCCTAACAACATCCAATATTATTTTCATAATTTGAGGATCAGTACGTACATTCCTAATAAGTACTGTGAGATGAGCCAGCTATGAAAATCCCTGAGAAAATTAAATCAGAGTCTCTTTCTGGATCCCATATTAATCCAATTTCCTAGACTTATTCTTTAAGTAAATTCTCAATGCACCACATTCCCATATTCCATCATAATATGCTGTCTCTTCCAACCAACAAATCACATCACAGTTCTCTACACCAACTGTTAATTTCTGACTATGCGACTAGCAAAAGTTGAATGCAACTATGAATACCTTTTACTTTGTGAAAGAGGTATGGCCTGAGAAAGCCAAAAATGTTTCATGTAATATTTGATTGGTATCATTTAGACCAGGCACAAGGCTGGCCATAACCCAAACATTATCAGTGCTATCAGGCTCATGTAGACCTAGGGTACATTATAGAGTATTAATCCACACTCCTTATTGCACACACAACAGCTTCTGCTTGCAAATGCTGACAGCTTGTTGGTAGCAGTGCACAGTCCTGACCAACTGTCTTCATATTCAGGTATCTACTTGAATCTTCCAGCTCTACAACATCTTGATTTTAGTGTTTAGTGCTCATCAGCTGTTTTCGTTACACACAAAACTGTTCATGCATGAATGCTACAGAATTGATGACTGTGTTTCTCCAGTACTCACCCAGCTGCTCTTCCTTGCAGGCAATGGACAAGTTCGCACTTCTGATGATAGTGAGGAACAGGTCTACTGGCTTCGTCCCAAGTCACCTTCACCCAAAACATCCCCGGAGACCTCAGACCAATTGAACTGGCTCAACCGCAAATTGAGTGGCAAACACAAGGTGACCTTCGATGACCATGCTTCAATGAGGTGAGACATTCTGCAGTGTTGAAGATAACCTTCCGTTTCACCATATTCACATATCCACCTCTACTCCCTCCAGCCCCCTATATCTGCAGAATAAGTTTGGTACAGGTGTGTTTCTTTGTTCTTTTTCTTTCAAAATTTGTTGTAATAAAACTTTGGTGACAAAATAACAGATATTTCATTAGTGACTTTTAATCTTGCATTCTTTGTTTTGTTTTTGACCCATTGTCCAATCCCTTTCAGAAATGAATTCCTAGGTATGTTCCACTTCTGGAAAAGGAGTAGTTTATTCTATACCACTGCAATAAATTCAGTCAATCCCAGCTACTATGACATAAGACTGTCATTAAGTAATTTCATTTATATGTTTGCCTCTGGTATCTTTTTTACTAGTAGCTGGTTTGACGGTTGTATCCTCCAACTATTTCTGTCATCTGACATGTTTTCTTCCTTGTGTGAGACCAAACAGTAACACCTACTTTGTTGTAATACCAAGCAAACTGAAAGTTGTTTTGTTTTACATTGGTTTGTATTTAGCAAATATGTGTTATATGCATACAGTATGTAGTACATACCCAAAGTTGATGTCAAGTCAGGAATGTCTGTTACATATATACACTACACCAGTATTGAGTATTACATATTTTGAATATTCTTTCCTTCCCTTACTTCCTTTGTCAGTAATCAATTATAATCCTCTTCTCATATTTTGTTGGCACTTTAGCTGAAATCTGTCACATTTAAAAGCAACACTCCTTTTCAGATAAAACAGAGAATAAAAATTATGTCAGTTCTTGTTTATTACAGACATTTTTCACTGGTTTACACATGCACAGAAAACTGTAAACAAAATATTTTGATAAAGTTAGGTAACACATCCTTTGGAAATGTAGCAATGGTGATGTACTGAAGAGTAAGAGTGAAAAATCAGATGTCTTGGTGCAGATGAAATTAGAAGAGATGACAGAATAAGCTTGCTAATGTGTACTTTATACATTGTCATCTTTTCATTTTGTATCTAAAAGTATTCATCTTACAGTATACAAAACTAGAATGTAATAGTTGTTTTGCATATACTTGACACTTGTTCTCTCATGCTAAGGGTCAAACATAGATAAGCAATTTTAAGGTGTGACATCCCCGTTGTGTGTCGACTACAATGTAGGAATAAGTATGTAGGGCCATCATAAACAAAGTTGGGCTGCTATTGACAATAGCAATTGTCAATAGCAGCCCATCTTTTCTATACAATTAAATATTTGTTGTGTTTATGACGGCCCTACATACTTATTCCTACATTATAGATAAGCAAAGTGCTGGTGTGAATGTTTGGACATAAGAAAGAGAAGTAACAGGAAGATGTAGAAAATTACACATTGATATGCTGCATAATTTGTGTGCTTTATTGAATGTTGTTAAAGAATTAAATTATAGTGAGTAAGATGAATGGGACATGTAATCTGCATGGTGGATGAGAACTGAATAAAAAATGTGGCTGCACAACCTAAACGGAAGGGATCACTTTGCAGGGGTATGTGTAGGTGGCATATGAGAGTGGATATGATGCTTCTTGAAGCATGTAAGCCATGAAGGTGTTGACTGAATTTTAGTGGCTCAGCATAGTTTTTTTTTTGTAAAAACAGTAATAAAACTTCTGCCTTCATAAAAGTGGAAGTTTTTTTTTTACCAGGATTGCAAGTATAAATATTTCTCGAAATGTTGCATCACTT
>JGI24700J35501_10930531_pt1 | contig 15154 bp, 8 predicted proteins | sample TergutTh196P1_FD_35501 | JGI IMG/M metagenome (IMG submission 35501)
GAGAGAGAGAGGGGGGGGGATTTTCTTATAACAGTGCATTTGTTTGCAAAAACATATCCACTGTTACAGGAAGGTATGTAAAATTGCAGCATGTGTACTCCATTGTAGTACACCTTTTTTACTCTTGTGATGTAAACAGAAACAGGTAGAAGTTCTGGTCACAGAATAGAACATTGCACACGATTGTACCTGTGACTGGTGCTGAAAGTGGTCAGCAGAGATTGGGCCGTTTGTTAAGAAATTTAAATTTTTTACGGTATTGTAAACAATTACATGATTGTCGGTCAGAAAATAAGTTTATTTGGTGTATAATTTAGTAACTGAAAAACCTTGGGTCATTCTGTGTACAGCCCAGATCTGGCATTAAGGGATTATCATCTGTTTCCATTGCTAAAGCAGTCATGGTGACCACAAATGTAAAGATGAGTTAGGAGCAGTTGTGACATGATGGCTAATAACTGCATTATTCGTGGCGGGGAATATGTGGGAAAGTAGTGGGATATGAGTATATTAAATCTGACCCGCTTTTTTGGAGCAGAAAATAACCCAAAATATATGCTTTGTAAACTTAATTTCTGACAGCTCTCGTAAGTGTGCTGTCTTGTTTGTGTAGGAGAGATGATGGTGTCTTTACTCTGGTACTACCGCCCAGAGCACACAGATCATGGCCGCAGACCAGGTGACATGGAAGATGAGATCTTTGCTTCCAAACACAAGGACATCAACAGTGTTGCTTGCATTGAGGACAAGTGCTATGTTCTCACATTCAATGAGTACTGCAGGTATGCCGCACTACTGAGTGATGTTTGAAACTGTTTTTGGATTCATTTGCCTGATGATGTCAGTTAAAATACATGTGATCTGTTGCAGGTATCGCAAATGTGTGCGTCGATTGGAGGATGGTGTGAGGGAACCTTGCCTGGTGGTTCCACAACATGAGGAATATCCCAGAGAGAAGAGACAACCACCTGGATGTGTTGCTCCTGAATTGGTGTTCTTTTGTCGCCGTGTGTATGACTTCCGACAGCGTCGTATCCTGAAGAATCCTGGCTGAAATTCACTCAGAGACGTGGAATAGAGTCAGTGCACGTATGCAGTAATAGAGTACATGCAAAAGTCATGTGTCAGTGTAGGCACTTACAAAGTGATAAACGTTAGTTCACAGTTGGGTCTTGGCAGGTGATAGTGCTTTCAGAAACGTCAAAACTTCTACACTCTGCCTTACAACAATTTTTACTTACGATGTGAATATGTATGTCTGCAGTGAGTCTTTAAAACGTTTTCCATCAAATGCACATAGGCAGGGGTGGGGTTTTATGTTTAAGACGTATTCAATTTGTCAGACAGGAGTGATGCAGGTTGGCAGGCCCACACTTTGAATGAGGGGTAGCAGAGTCAAGGTGTGAAATCCAGTTTATACCGAAATCCAACCACTGCGTCATGATAGGTGGTTGAGCAACTTTAATTGTATTAAAATATTTCTTTCCTCTTACTTCAAAATCATTATTGTTTATAATCAGGGCTGAGTAGAAAATGTGATATGTTAAGTAACATAATTAGATGTATATAAACAGCCCTGTGTTCTAATGTCTGCTTTGTAATTGTCTTTGTTCTTTTCACATTTTTTTCCCCACCTTGAAAAGGGACTTATTGAAAGTGGAATGGTTGGGCATGTCTGCAAACTGATTTTGCAGGCTGATGCATAAAAATGGTGACTACATGTTTGTCAAGATTTGCAAATAAATATGGATTTTTTTGTTGGAATCTAAGACATGACAGCCTGTAGTTGTTCACAGAAAGAGAAGAATCATTAACGCCTTACTGAAACAAAGTGTTTTAATGAGGAGACCAAGTTTGTTGAAACTGTATGTGGAACATTTAGGGACAACAAAAGGTAGAATAATGTAACATTTTGTGAAAGTCTTCTACAAGAAACAGTAAAATCAACATTTTTGTGTTTAACAAAAATGCTTATCATCCTAGCATTTGTACCATAACTTGTAAAGAGAATAGATATTACATATTATAATTATTATTATTAATATTAATAATATTAATAACATAGAGTCAGATTATATATAATATATTTAATTTAAAGAGTAAAATTCAATATTTATAAAAATGGAACAAAAATGGTTTGTGTGGTCACTCAGGTAGGATTTTTTTCAAATGCTATTTTATAAAAACTTGTTTCCCCCTCCCCTATGTATGTTTCTTAGAAGTGCTTAGCATGAGACATACACAACCAAGGTACACAGCTTCCCCTTTGTAACCTAGTTTCTGATTCACACATTTGGTTAGTTTTTCCTTTTAAGGTCCTTCTTCCTTTGGTCTCTGGAGAGCAGAATCATTTTGTCCATTGTTCCCCATTTCTGGTGCTAAATTATGACAGTTTAGGTTACCCGTTTTAACAGCCTGGTGTGAGTAATGGAAACCAAGAAATAGAATGGGGCCTGAAGGCATAAGGACTTTGTAGAGTCTGTGGCTGTGGTTCTTACAAACACAAGATCAAGGGCATACTGTAAACAATTATATACATTTTGAAACTTCAATAAAACTGTAGTTCCCTTCCTGTGTTCTACTCTGCAGGGGTAATGCTTTCTCAGATTCTTAGGAAGTATCTGTGGTCTGTTACTGGTTTGTTTTTTCATGTCTTCAAGCAATACATGTATGCTAATGTCTCTCATTTGATAAGTCTGAAAAATAGCATAGGATGAGGTGGTGATTGTACAGTATAAGAATGTAGACCAAACCTCTTTGAAAGGTCTTCCAGGCTACCTTTTTAATCATTGTCATCGTAGCCATGCATCAAGATGGCTTACAGGTGTTAGTATTGCTGTGTGGGTGAACACTTGCTGTATTATTAGTTGGATTGGGTAGTACGTACTAATTATGATAGGCAACGCTCAGATAAATTATTTTCTATACTAGCACAACATTAGCAAAAACTAGAGAGGACAGTAGATTTGCACTCATATATGCTGTATACCACAACTTCATAGTTTGTGTATTTGATTTGCTTTGTGCTTTAATATCACAGGATGATGTGATTCTGCAGAATGTAATAAGCAGACCTTATTGATGGAAGAGACGTATCGTAAACAAGATGGAAGTAATGAATGTGTGGGAATAACTTTGATCAATAAGTATATAAAGGTGGTGAGTTGGAACATCAAGGGATAGTATGGTACTGCATAGTCAAAGAAATTTGTCTTGCTAGAAATATGGAGAACATTTTTAAACAAATGATGAAATAACCTTTTGAAGTCTTTGCTATATGTGTCATTATTTTAAATTACTTCAGTCACTAGCCTCTTCCAAACGGGTCGCTTATGCTCTACACCAAACCCACTCATTGGCTTATATCCACACTGTCTATCAGTGAGGTTGCAAGGTCCCTCTCACTCATCTGTGGCCTGTTTAGAGATTTCTGTGTGATACATTTGTTAAATATAGTTGCCACATGAAGTGCCATCACAAATTGAGACTGCAGTTTGTGGATGCACCATTTCTGCGAGGGAGAGCAATTTACAAATAAGTATCAAGATTTGGAGCAACTTATTGTGTTTTAGACAGTAAGAGATCATGCAGAAAATACATGCTGAGGAAGAACTGTATGAAATTAGTACTATATTATGAACAGTTCCAAGAAAACCATTGGCACAACGTGCACAGCAAAGTGGAATGTCTGTGCCATTAGCATGAGATACAACAAAAGTGCTGTTTCATTCATGTGTAACAACCGTGTTCCACAGACACTTTGACACATCATGAACAAAAATTAATTTTGTAAACTGACATCTTCAAGGGGCATTATGTTGGAGAAATGACCCATGCTTCTTCTGATTGGCAGTGATGCTTGATGTCGCCTGTGTGGATACATGAACTGTCAGAATAAGAGGTAGTGATCCACATAAAATCCCATATAATTCGGCATTGTGCCGTTACATGGCCCTGTTCATGCGTTATGAGTGCAGCTATTGTTATTGTAGCCTTTTTTTTTTTATCTGGGGCTCTTAAATTCATGCTGATATGGTAACTTACAATCTGGCACCATGTTTGAATTGCTGTGTGGTGATGAGAGAAGATATGCCTTTTTTGAACAAGAAAGTGCAACAGCCCAACCACGAATTATTTCCTGCACCTTTACATATGGTGAGTAAAGACCTGTTATTAACTGGGGTGCTGTTAACTGAAATGTGTGGACCCCAACTCACAAAAGATTGGAGTTTCAGCAGTCACTGCCCTGCCTCACTGTCATGCAAAATGGTCTGAGTTCAGAGTGATGCTTGAGGCTTTTAAAAAAGTATTGCTGTACATGTGGGTCCCAATATTGTATCTCATTATTTCCTTAAATAATAGACTGAAAACAGAATAAGTACAAATTTTAAAGTGGGCATTGCAGATGCAATATTCTTGAGTTAAAATGTTATATTTCATTTTGATGACAGCTTTCTTCATGTATTTCATAATTTAATGTATGTCAATAAAATTATTTGACTCAAAAAGAAACCTTTATGAAATTGTTGTAAAAGAGAAGTGTCAACCAGTGTAACAGTGGAACACACAACTTTTGACATGCACATACGTCTGATAGCTTTTGTAGTTGCTACCATACTGCCTTACAGCTTGAAGTTATCATTAACAGAAGGCTACTTCAGTACATCTAGTTTTATGTGTTACCACTGTAGCAAAATCTGTTAATACCTGATATTATGCTAAAGTATGGTTAACAAAGCATAATTATTAGATAGATATCAAAGGAACAGTAAATATTTGTGTAATCATGGGATTTACTGTAGAGGTCTGTTCACACCTATTATACATACAGTGTATGACGTGCTGTATGTTAAATCTGCAGTTGTTTTCATGTTAGTGTGACATTGACGAGTTCTCAAAATTCAGACAGCTTGTCCATCTGTTGGAAGTAGAAGGGCTGAACAAGGGAGTAGGAAGTTCTAACAATTTTTTCTGCATTGTGTATGTTGTTATAGTACTAAATATATTTTACAGGATGATATTGCTTAGTTATGCCTTTTCTTATTGTTATGTAATCATATGTTTATCTTATTTTGCAGCAGCTTCCAATAAATTTAAATATATTGTGCTTCCATCTGACAAACTAATTAAATTTCATATCAGTTAAAACTGGTATCTTGCACGTGCCAGAATAGTAGTGCATCAGTGTTTAAAAATGAACTGTAATTTGGAATTGAGATTCTGTGTTTTTGCAAACAAGTTTGGTTGAAGGGTGTCTGCAATATGGTGGGAGCAGTAAATGCTTTACAGTGTTTTCATTAACTTAGTTATATTAGTGTTCTTGTGTTTTGTTTAAAATGTCTTCAGGGATTTGGTTTGGTTGCTGGATGAGCCTTACATTTAAACCAAAGGGCATGAAGTGCCTTATCCCAGCTGGGCATGATTGGGTCAAGATAACATGAAAGTGTGTCTTGCCTGGGATTGAAATCTGGGTGTTTGCAGTTACAGACCAGTATGCTATGTACATGACCATTATTGCCAAGTGTATGGTAATTTAGCACCAGTGAAATGGGACGTTAGAATCCTAACTGTTGATTTTAATGTGCTTGCTCTGGGAGTTCCACTTTGCTATGTTACTTCTTCGTGGTGAGAGCATTGTTGAAAGTATATGTGAAATAACATTGGTGCAGTATTGCTCTATATATTTTTATTACCAGTTGTGGCCACATGTTGTCTACCAAGTCTGTTTTTTCTTCTTCATTGTATTCATTTTATTGTTTGTGTGTTGACTGTTATCATTGATGCCATCCTCACTTGCTTACTCATTCACGCGCAGGATGTAGATTGTATTCTAGTTGAATCATTAGACAATTAGATTTAAATGCCTTCTGTAGGTGCCTTTGCATGCCCGCAGTATTAAAAAAAACACTCAAAGGGGAAAAAAAAAAGTTCATTGTAAAGGAGTTCAGTACCACCATTCATTACCTTTTTGTTTTTCCCTTCCCATGTCTGTTTTTCATCTCTAAAGAGAATAAATGTGTGATATGTCTCTTAAAACTGTGGTATTTTTTTTGGAATGGTATGTGCTTTCTCCAAAACACACCTGAAAAGTCGAACTCTGTTCTGAGTCTTAAAGAATATTACAAAACTTGAAGATTCAAGTCTTCGTGTTCCAAAGTGAAATTTTCTGCTTGGCAGGTTACAGATTTGGAACTTACTACTATTGATTTGGTAAATTTGTCAAATTGGACACTCTGGAATTGCACAGAGATACCTAATCAAATCTGACTGGCTTACATATATGTCATTTGACCCAGTTTCTTGAGCATTGTTTTTTAATGCATGCACATGTTTATTTTGAAATTGTCTTCTTTGTTTCACTTGTTGCAGCCTCATAGGCTGTCAGCAAATTGGCAACAGTCAGATTGAACAGTTGTGCAAGGCACATTATTCACAACTCAGCAACAATTACACCATTTGTGTTGCTACATAGACTGGATTCTTTACCAAATTTCCCAGTTTGTTGCCCCGTCCTAGAGAGCCTGTCTAGGAACGCAACTGCAGTTCATGGTCACTTATCCAACCCAGATGGCATCATATCACTTGCTGAGCATGATGTAGTTATGTCCTTGCTCATGAGGTTCCCAGTTATTGTACACATTACAGCCTTTTCAGCTATCCACTGGATCTGTTCTCATGGTTTCTGCCAGCCATCCAGTAGGAATGTATGTCCCTTGAATGATTTTTAAGTGAATTATTCCTACACATTTGTAGATGTTTATGTAAGATGGCCATGCCATGTTTGTTTTCATGTACGTCCTGCTTCACTGCATTTACAAGGAGGTCCTTTAGTCGCTCCTACACCAACAAGTCCTATTTTTTCAGCAATGTGCATAGCCTGTTTTATCTTCTTTGTATCTTGTCATTCACATGCTTGTGGTTCGTTAGCCCTGCCGTCAATGAACAGCCATCAGTTTGAGGTGGAAACAGTGTGTTTTGGTACAGTACAAGCTTACATTTATTATAATTGCTGGCGTTACTATGGACTAGTTCATTAATTCTTGTCTGATAGAGAATATTGGAAGCACTCGTGTTGTTCTTTGTAATGCTTCTTGCAATACCAGAAAACGCTGCTGTATGGCTGATATCCTGATCTGTTGTACAGTATCAATCAGTAAAATTCTGGGACTGATGTTATGCGAGTGTATTTTGGTGCATAAACCATAATTGATATCTGTTTTTGTTATGACTTTAAGGGATTAGTGACAAAAAAGTTCTAGCTTAATCAGTTCATCTTAGCAACCCCATGTGTGGTTTTTTTCTTTGCCATCATGTAGCAGTGAGCGAACATCAAATTTTGTTTCAAACTGAGGAAAGTAGCCACAGAAACAGATAATGCTTGAAGCTGTTTGTCTCATATGCATGTCCTTGGATGGTTTCAAAGAGGCAGAGATAGACGTGAGGACTGTTTGAGATGATCCCAAGCGTGGGCAGGTGTCGGTTAGAAATCTGGAAACAAGTTGGCCAGAGTTCATGAAATGATGGCAACAGACCACTGAGTGACCATAAAATTGTTTCAGGATCAGTTGTTTAGTAACCAGCAGACAGTTTGTCAAATTCTTCATGACATTTGGAAGGAGGAAGATCTGCATAAAGTCTGTTCTATATAAGCATGAGCTGTTCCACATAGTTTCATGGATGAGGAAGAGGAGCATGGTCACAACTACATACATGTAACTTTATACATGGTCACATTTGTGAAACAGAAGTACCAGCAGAATTTTATATCAGGTAACTGCATATGTTGATATATGTACTCAGCCATCTATTATTACTGTCTTGTCTCCTTGAAGGTGGCTTGATAACAGACAGAAATGTCTTGGGGGACATACAGCAGTCATCATGTGGAACGTGTACTTTAATTGTCAGTGAATGGTCCTCACAGCAGATTAGATTTCTCTTGCTGCTGTAGTATAGCTGTTCGGAAGTCCGTACTGATCCATGTAGTCTGGCACACTGCAACTTCGATTTTCATGTCGCTGGCTCAATAGGCTGGGAAAGGAGGGATAGTTTGGCCAAGGTTCTGCCATTGGTACTGTAGAAGTACTGTTCCCATCAAAAGCATTTTACTGCATGTCCTGGATGACTCACATATATATTTTGTTCCCTACTGATAAAGATATTTTCTGTGATACATTATAATGTTACAGAAGAATCACAATTGTCACAGCCATTTCGTGCATGATAGTTACGTGATGTAGGCTGTGTTTTCAGAATCAATAATTATACAGTGCTTTTGACAAGATTTGCATCTTTCTTGTCACATGTATGTCACACACAACCTCAGGGCCAGAGATATGAGAACTGGACTGCAGTTCAATGCTGTGACCTATATGGTTATTGCATTCCCCTCTTTCTAATTGTCTATATCTCTTACCTTCCACATTCTCTTTCTCATACTTTTGTTCTGCAGAATGATTGATGATGTCCGCATCACTTATACACCAGGAGCCATGTTCAACATGCCTTTCTTTGCAGGCATTCTGCAAGCTTTTATTAATTGGCAGAATGTTCGCAAGATAGTAAATTCATTAGAGAGGCTCAGAAAATCATCTGAGGATCTGGAAGAGGTTTCCACCATGGTCAAATTAGCATTAACTGGTTTCCCCAACGATCTACCATGATGAGTTTTTGCGATTTGCCATTGCAGTGGTGTCCCAAGGGTCCTGAATGAAAATGGCAACTGAAAGTGTATACTTGAACCAGATCTTGCTAATCAGACTGTGATCAGTAACCATATGTTTTCACTTGTATTCTGTACTATTGCATTTTTCTTCGTGACATTTCCTGTTACTATGTCACTGGGTGACAGTTCATCATAAAAGTTGAAATTCATCAATAACAATCGTTACTAATCTCAAGGCATCAAAACTCCAGGTACAGGATTGTTATTTGTTTACTTCTATAGGGTTTGGGGTTCTGCTGATAGTATGTCACGCTCAGGACTAGTGCAGTGTTGAATTTGCCTATTGGCCAGTTTCGCAAATATTCACAAACAGAGACAGCATTTTGGAAACTGGATCTCTTTCCATCCTGAAATAAGAAAGGTGGGAAAAACTTTGATATCCATTACGAGCTATTTGCAGTTCAGCTGTTCACTGCGTCAACGTTTCTGAATGTGTTAATCTCCCCAAACTTGCATTCCGATATCTTGACTATTTGAGTGCAGGTATTATTCCTACAGCTGGTTGTTTTAATACCTGTGTGAGATTTGAAGTACTTCCAGTTGTGTATGGCAGTGTTTCTCAACCTTTGTGAGACCGCGGCCCAGTAAATTCTTTATTGTAAGACGAGGGCCCTGTCCAAACAAATTTGCTCGTAAATACCTTTCCAATTTTTGTTTAAGTTCATGCATAAAACTAACGCTCATTCATTCATTCATTTATTCATGTTCATATGATCTACAGTAGGCACCACGTAAGCATTAATAATTAATTATGGCATAATCGTAAAGAGTATTAGTACACATGTATATGGTGTGGCATGTTGACAAATATAAAATTTCATTTAAATTAGTTATCAACTGGACCAATGAAATCTTGTAGCATATTATAGTTTCCTCAAGCCTCTCGCGGCCCGGTATAATTGATGCCAGGGCCCGGTACCGGGCCGCGGCCCGGCAGTTGAAAAACACTGGTTTATGGTTAATCATGTGACTGGGATATGACGCGTTTGATACGTAGTACCAACGTTTCGAAGCTGCGTGCTGCTTTCATCAGGATCTGAGCAGTGTCCTCGGCGTCGTAATTTTGTATTCCCGCTAATTCTGTTCGTTGACATCGTGGCTCTCGGAATTTGGCAGCACTGTCAATAGTGGCATCCAATGAGCTGTGGCTTCAATGGCAGCAAGTAGATGATTTTTGGTAGGAGCGGTGTACATTTGTGGACGTTATTGTAGAAGTGTGTAATTCAGTGTCAGTAGCGTCAAGTAATTTGGATATTTTGATGGCTGCTGAGGCTTCTGATGTAACGTGTAATTGTTTCCTAATTTAAATGCAAGTTTTGTTGATATCAATTCGGTAGTAGTTGATAGAGATAGCAATAGTGGTTTCAGTTTCAGTGTAATAATAAAATGAATGAAATATCTTGTGATAACATAGAGAGTGATTAGGTAATGCCACTTTAAAATTTCTTGTTATGCATATTCTGGATACCCTCTTTATCACCAGCTGTTTCCAGAGATGTGTCGTAATCCGTGGTTAGAAATAGTTTTACTTCGATAGATTGATTGCTGCGTGAGTTGGAAGACGTGACAGTCGTCTAATTTATATGTAAAAGAACATTTCCTACCTCACAGAGAACACGGTCCTCGTCGATTAGAAAGGTTAGTTAATACTGATAGCGCTGTGCAGGGAAATAATCCGTGTTTGTTGTGGGAACGGTACGGATCATTTAAATACACTGTGTTAAAAATGTTGGATTTTAATGTTAAAGTAGGTGGTACGTATATTTACCGCAGAGCGTTGCAAGGTTAATATCGTTAAGTCATTTTGTCGCATTATTAAAATAATTATAGTCTTACGATCGTGTAATATTTAATGAAATGCAGGTTTCCATGGATTTACAGTTCTGTAGCAGATATCATGGTATGTGACTTTGTTCGGTCCTTTTAGATGTGTGTTAGAGAGCTTACAAGAATTGGGCTGAATGTGGGATGTGTTGTTTGATGTGTTACAGTTCTGAATGATGGTTCAACAGTGTCGCTGTGCTGTGCTGCTATATATTGACTCAGGACTCAGTCCTGTGGTTTGTTTACAAGGCAGAATGCTTGCCTGCTCTGTATTCATTAGGAGGAGTGACTATTGAAATTGTTTCTACTGTTACTATTATGAATGATTTTCTGTTTGCAGGGTCATTTATCATCATGGCCAATTTAAATCAAGCAGAATATCAAACAACTTTGAGACTGTTGGTGTGAAGATTTTAAGAACAGCCTTTCCTTAGTATTAATAATAATACTAACAACAATACTACTGCTACTACTATTAATAATAATAGTAATAGTACTATTACCTTATGTTGATCAACAAAGCATCAGAATGGAGTTTTTTAGGTAAAAACATTCATACCTCTCTATTTAATCATTCATTTGGGTTATTGCCTAATTTATCAAGTTAATGTATGTAATGTTTTTCAGGTGTATTGCATTCCTGTGCAAATGTTTCCTGCGCACCATGTTTGTTATATTGAACAATGTTTACTGCATCCCAACATATGTTGTGTGGATGATGATTATTTTTCCACTCAAGAGGTACCATCCTGACTTGTATTGGAAAATAGAAGGCCATTTCTTTCATTGGTTGCTAGCAATGGTCAGCATGTGGAGTTGGTCAGCAGGATATGACAGTGAGTTTGAATCATTACAAATATATTTTATGAATACTACAGTATAATTGTTAAATATCTGGCTGTTGTGTTGTCAGCTGCAATAGAAACTAAGTGGAAATATGCTTTATTCATGTGAAGCCTTCCAAGGATCCAGCCGTCCATCAGGTAGAACACTGACCTCCTAGTCTGTATGCGCCATTTATATGAAAGTGATTAAACAGGTATGGTATTGCACTTTCTCAAAATTTTTTAATTTTTGACACAAGTTAAATATTTAATTTAAAGTAAATTATGAGTGGTCAGAATTCTGTAGGTTACTAGTTACTGCTGCCAAACAAACGTGCTGCATGATCAGCAAGATATTTTTTATTCAACACAAAAATTATATAACCCAAGGTTGTATCTTTTTCAGAACCATCTTCCAGATGCACTTTCAGATATGTTTAATGACACTAATGCAGCCAGCACCTCAAAAGTTTGCACAGTTTTCATCCAATGACAGTAACACTTTCTTGTCTGGCTCTTAAGTTGTTATTTGGTGACACACACAGGAACATCATCACACATGGTTATCGTATTGTAAAACTCATTTTCCATATGAGTGAGAAACAGAACAAAGTGATGGTAGTGATTTTGATGGTGACACTCATCCTGTCAGCTTGAGCAAGGACAAGAACTGGTTAGGGCAGTGTCACAGTATCTGCTTTTCCAGTGTAAATAATTTTACATAAATGAAGATTGCAGCCAGGTTCCTGCCATAGTCTGTGGGAAGAGTAGGGTATGTAATTGGAGACATTAGGCTGTCAAGAATGCTTAGTGATTGAGGGTTGAAATACCTTATAATATCTTAGAATCCTATGAGAAGTTTGAATTTTTTTACCCGGTCTATTTCTCCCATTGCAACTGTTAGATAACTTAAATGTATACAAGCAGTGTTGTGTAAAATGTAAAACCTTCTTGCATAGAAGCAGTGTTGTGTAAAATGCATTCATTTTGTGTAAGTTTAGCATGTTACAGTCTGAGGGAGCTGTCTGGATCTAAGAGTGAAAAGTAACAGGCAGTGTGAGAAAATTTAATAGTGAGGAGATGTGTGATGTACACTTTACGTTGGATATAATTTACAGCAACAAAATCAAGGAGGGCTGAGATGGATGGGCCATGGGGTAAACACATGGGAGAAAAGATACATACATACAGGTTGCTGACTGGAAAACGTGAAGGAAATAACCGCTTTGAAGTCCTAGGCGTAGATGCGATGATAGTATTGAAATGGGTCATAAAGAAATAGGATAAAGAGACACAGGCTGGACTCATCTAATGCATGATAAGGACTAGTATTGGGCTTTTGCATTACACAGTAATGACTCTTCATGTTCCGTGAAATACAGGGAATTTCTTGACTGGTTGTGGACTTGTTAAGCTTTTCAAGAAGTGCTTTGATCCATGAAGTAATTTAACATGTGTACCTTGCTAGGAACACTGTTTTGATTTCTTTTGAGACCCTGCTTTGCTTCTTGTGTGTGTAATGGTTTGAACAAAATAACTTTTGTAATGACACAAGGATGAGTGTAATTTGTCTTTTACAGCTGTAGTATTCTGCCTTTATATCAGGGTTGTTGCAGTAACTGTTAAGGTGGTAGCAAGTTGCAAGGTTCTTGCATTGTGCAGATTTTACAGTAGGAGCATCGTGTCAGTCTCATCCAATATTTATTCAGTCCTTAACCTTTTCAAGAGCTGCATTCGCATACACGAGTGCACGTAAGAAAACATTCCCAGAAATTTTATTTTATATATTTAGGCAACAAGAAAATTTACTGCATTTTTAAGATATACCATATAATCTCTGTTGTATTTTCCACAAAATGTCATTTATTTCACAGTTTTATAATTTTCTTTTCAAATAATATGCTTTTTATAAACCATGCACTAAAATTTAAATGCCCACCATAGTAGGATAAATGTTAAAGCGATACCTGCATTCCCACATGACCTACTGTTATTGTATGTAGGCTATAACATTAGCAGATTAATGACAATGAATCGCTGTGAAAATCTATTTTTAACTTGTGCGAAACATATGAAAATTTATACCAGACTACATATTACATTCCTTCATAACTTTCAGGGGGAGAGCCTTACGTTTTGAGTGTAAGGTGCGTTTGTAACATTTGAGTCCTAGATTTTCAAAGTGAAATTAAGTACAAGTTACTGGAACCCTGTTAAAACATTTCCTTCATATTATTTTTATTAAAATATCCTTCCTATTTTATTCAAGTAAAGAATAAAATTGTATGTTCACATACAGTTGCCTTGTATGTGGATGAACACATAATGAGCTGAGGTATTTTACTATCATGAAATTAAATTGCCCTGTTTTGTTTCTTAAGTAACAGGTGAAAAGCATAGGTGCTGACAGCTGTAGAAGCACATTTGCATAGGTCATTCATGTGTTTCATCCACGCAGCCACTTTTACCAGTAACAAAATGATAGTGATTAGTGATTGTACAGGCGCTATTTCTCTAATTTTTGGTTTCTGTCAGAAGACTTTGTCCTGCATGACAGGTACAGGTTGTGTAATTGTATACATAATACTACTTCTGTTTGTAAACTCTGTACACATTTCCTCTTTCTTTTATAGTTGTAGAATTAGGGGATGATATCAGGAATTGCTTGGAGGATCGTACACTAGTCATAGCTAATCATCAATCAACTGCAGATGTTCCGTTGTTAATGGCAACATTCAATACAAAGAAAAATGTCCTACCGAATCTCATGTGGATAATGGATAGAATCTTCAAGTATACAAACTTTGGAATAGTTTCCATACTTCACGAGGATTTTTTTATTGTATCGGTAAGTCATATTGTCCGTCTGTTTGCACAATAAAGTTAATGGAAATTCAAATTTTTAATGATACACTATTTGTTGAATGTATGGTAAGTAGTTATTTTTTACTGGTGGCATTTGCAGCAGTTTGATTCCTTTGTTTTGTTATTGCTTTCAATGTATGTCTTCTATAATTGAATACTGGTATTAATTTGTTTTGTATAGTGTGTAACCATAGATGCCTAAGAATTTTTTTGGCTACTGAGTTGAAGAGGGGCAAGTAAAATTGGGGTTACAGGGTGGGAAAGATGTGTACGTATGTTCAGGACTGGTTCAAACCAATCTTCCTCCTTGATTCAGCATTTCAATCAGCAGATGCATTCAATAAAATACAATAAAGTACACTGCATGTTAAGTATCAGCTGCTACATGTTTTGGCACAGGACTGCCAACCTCAGGGAGTCTACTCAAACAAGTCCAACTCACCAATCCAGGAAATAATCGCCCTCATTGTCATCACCAAAATATTAACATTTTTAATAGTTTAATGATAACAGAATATTAAAATTGTTAATATTTTATTGATAACAGTGAGGGCAAATTTGACATTCAGAGGACCATGCATCATGATATATTCTTATAAGAAAACCAACGAGATGCACTAATTTCTCAAATTTGTTTTGCTGCTAGCAAGCAGTCAGCAAAACCTGTATAACATATACCTGTTGCTGTGTATACAGTACTAGACTCCTGATAATGGACAGAAAACCTGTCCGAAACATGTAGAGTTCTATTCCAAAAGTAAATTTGAGAAATTAGTGCACCTGGTTGGTTTTATTATAAGAATAAGAACAGTGAAGGCGTTTAACCTTTAGGAACCGTGCGTCCTATATATAGGACGGGTACACCGCTACCCTCCAAACACCCCATTTTATATATTTTTTTCAACAAATATACGTA
>JGI24700J35501_10930530_pt1 | contig 15136 bp, 15 predicted proteins | sample TergutTh196P1_FD_35501 | JGI IMG/M metagenome (IMG submission 35501)
ACAGTTGCACCCATCTCCGTACCATTGAACTACTCATGGCATGTTCTCCATACACGTCACAAAGTTGACGATGAATTTCAGCCGGTTTCATGTTCTTTGCATTCAAGAAACGGATTACAGACCGCATTTCACATGCGGTGGGATTCTCTATTTTCTTAAACATTATAAACACACAGCACAATGCCTAAACACTGTTCGAATATCTACAAATTGCGCCTGTGCCTTGCCACAGAATCAACAAACTCGGCACGCACGCGCACCATCGTGACTGCAGCACTGCAGCAGCAATATTTGCAAACGGAACTTACTTTCTGGATACCCTACGTATATAATGTAAGAAACACTGTGGATCAGCAGTCTGGTGCGATGTTGGCTACATCCTGTGTACTCTCACACTTAACGTATTTCCCGGCCCATAAGACGCACTCTTTTCCCCGAAAAATGTGACCTAAATTCGACCTGCATTTTATGCACCGAGTGTAAGTATTATTTCCAAACTTATAAATACCCGTACCCGCATTGAGTGAAAACAACCATGAAGATGATTTTAGTGGCAGTGATGATGATTTTCTGGATTTCTGTGCTGAATAAATTGTATTATGGTTGCTAATTTTGGTATGTAACAATCGTGTTTTCTTCCAATAAATTACTAAAATTAAAATACATTCATCATTATTTTTTTCTAAAGTTTCTAACGAAAAAATCACGGTGCGTCTTATGGGCGGGGAAATACGGTATATGAAATTAATCGTAGCACTGCCATAGGAGAAAAGTATGTCACAAAATTTAATACAATTTCTTTCCCCAGGTTGTATACTCTCATGACTTATCTCGGGTAGTTCAGTGGCTACTGAAAATTGGTACACCTGATTTGCGAGCAGCTATCATAGAAGAGCTTACATCCCATGTACCAGCTATGCTGCAATCAAAGTATGCTTGCTTCTGTGTTAAAAGAATGCTCAAGTATGGTTCCCATAATTCTAGAAAGTCCATCATACGATCACTTCATGGAAAGGTGGTGAAACTTGCAAGTCATTCTGTAAGTTTGTACATTATTTATACATTAGCTGAGAAAATGTGAGAATCTATTTGAATGTGGTGTATGGAATCACTTTATATGAGAACAAATATACCATATTTACCGGAATGTAAGACAGTTAATCTAAGACGACCCCCCTCCAAAAATAAAACGTCTGATAAAAAATATTTTACTCTTAATTTCATAAACTTAATACACAAAGTATTTCGGATTCTTTCTGCCTTTACGAATCGGTTTCACTGTCTCCATCTTCAGAGTCAATACCTTCATGTCCCTCACACTTGCTCATAACATTCCCATCCTCTTCACTGCCCTCACTACAACATATCATTATCAGTCCCATCCACTGCACTGGATATACAGCACTTCCGTAAACCCTTCACAATCACTTCTGGTGAGATGCACTGCCATGCTGTTATGATCCAAATTGACTAAATAATGCATTTATATTTCTTGGCTTATAAACATACTTTAACCCATGAAGATTGACAGTTTACTCCAAAGATGGTGTTAGTGACGTTTAGAATTTAAATACGTGTGTTGTGGATTTGTCTGTCAAGTCTTCGGTCTAATCATTCTGAGTTCATGGCTGTTTCTATAGTTTTTAGTTTGTGGATTGGTCCAGGTTTTATTTGTGAGCCTTGTAGTTAATTTTTAATTTTCCAATAACCATTTTCCTGTTACTACCCTTGTGCTAGATATGTTCTTAGGGGCATATCTTAAGTAGTAGTTGTTTGTGTGGTGCCCAGTAATTGACACTAACTCAGTTGGTCCACCAGGTTAGGGGCTTCTTTGCTTGAAAACAGAAACAGAGCTGGCATCTGAAAAATTGTGCTTCTTTAAAAAATTAAATGATGGACAAGTACCAAAAAAGAAGATTGTGTCATTTAAGTTCAGTCATGCTCTGTTCTATCTTTTGGATTTCTTGACCGTTGAAGGTGGAACCGATAGGTTGTTTTGAAACATCTGTAAGGAATTACAACTCAACACTGTGTAATATCTGAGAAGAGCTGAGATCTCACATGATGATTTGGCAATGCAGGCCATGGTTTGGCTTCACGTGGTCAAGTTTAGAGTGATCTGGTTTGACGTGGTGTGGTTCTGCACTTCATACGCAAATTTAATATAGCCTTACATATTTGACTGCCAAATTTAAGGAAGGAAACTTCATCTTGCATATGAGTAAATATGGTAACTGTCAGTTGTGCTTCATTTGAAGTGCGGAACTGCTGAAGGGACTAAGACCTAGACAAGGGATGTTCAGTAAATTGAAGGCAGTTATTACGCATGGGCTGCTTAATTCCTACCATTCTGATTTACAAGGTATCCCGTAAGTCCAGTATTCTGTTCTACATGTCTGCTGGTTTCACTGAATGCATATGTCATTGCAGCAAACACGTGAGTTTTCACAGACAGAAAAAGCAAATATTTACATGAAAGGTTGAATATGTACACACACGTGTGCACCACGTTTGCCCGAAACTAAGATGATAACATTTTTATCCATTTCAGTATTTCTGAAGTGACTGAATAGTTTTGGTCAAATACCAAATGTGTAATTGCTGTGAAATATGTGACATATCCCGTACTGAATATTATCTCTCTTGTTACATTTCATGTTTCATAACTCACTGATTTATGCACATTTCTTTCCTCCTGATTATCCCATATTTGTTTTATGTGTACTTTGTGTGAAAAATATCATGTTTATCCATAGATATGAACTCAGTTTTCCACCCTGTTTTTAACCCCCAAAAAATCAGATTTACTGCGTACTCTCACCCTTTATGGAGGTTATGTTCTGAAATTGTCCATCTGACAGTAAATTCACAATGCTTGAAGTTCCAGTCTTGTGGAAAGAGTGGATTTAGGGGAAATAGAGATGTATGAAACATGATAATACATATAGTTAATAATTAATAGATGTTAAAACATTAATGTTTGTGTTTTTGTGATGAAGTCCATATTTCTAGCTTAGAAGTGTCATTGGACTGGGATGGAATACATGGTGGGTGGGGAGGTGGAAGCTTTAATGAAGAATACAGTAATTTTGTATTTTCTTTGTATTCTTCTGCATTTTTTATGTTAAATTAATTACAACACAAGGACAATTATTAGCCCTAAACACTGAAAAGTACAGTTGAAGTACACGCTGGCACAATGTCTAGGCAGCTGCTGAGACAGGACAGCTTGTACAGTACATTACACTACACTACATAACACACTGCACAGGGTTTGACATGAAAGGAGGAGGGGATGTATGTCACATAAACAGATGTTGCCACAATCATTTTTCGACTAATAGCGTAACCTCAATGCACAGAGCCACAGATGGGCCTGTTGTGCTCTATTTAATTTATATTTAGCAGGCAATCCAACTTCCTTTTAACTGTATTATTTACATTAGTAACCAAATAGTGAAATGGTCTTTAAGACTCAAAACCTCATGTTGTTAGTGATAAAATATTGCATGCAACTAAGGAGAAAATCTGTTAAGTGCTAATGACCACACATGTAACTGTCCAAAGCATTATGGAGCATGAGGATTCATTGCCATATTCATAAAATCCTGACAAAAAAGGTAAAGTTGTTCCTTACCACAGCATGAGCGTATAAGGGGATTAGAGGTGTAGTTCCACTCATTCTTACCATTGGCACTGATGGAGGTGAGTGGTCAACTTCACACCCCGGCTGTTTACCCCGTGGCAAAGAAAACCTAGTTTCCCATTGGATAGGAGGCTGGATGGGGGCCGTTTTATGTAGCCTGTAGCATAGTCACTATACTGGCTTCTTGTAAAAGCTTGGCACTGAACCCTATCCTGAGCCAGTTGATCCATTCCACATTTTCACACCCGATTTCTGTAAGGTGCATTTTAATCATTTCTGTTGATGCCCAGGTCTACCGTATGATCTCTTCCCTTCAGATTTCATAAATAAAATTTTATGCATTTTTATTTGCCATGTATGTTGCATGTTCTGTTCATATCATTCTGTGCTTCAATTACACTAATAATACTCATCACTGAATATTCAGTGAAGCATACAAATTATAAAGCTCCTCAATATGCCATTTTCTCCATCCTCCATTAATTCCTCCCACAACAGGTCGGAATATCTATATACTTTCTGACAGTCAAGTGGCCATTAAGGCTCTTAACAGTTTCAACATAAATTCCAAATTGGTCTGGGACTGCCATCAATCTTGGTGCAACTGGCAGAACATAACAGGATTCAACTGGTGTGGGTGTTGTGACACATGGGGATTGATGAGAATGAAATAGATGATCCTGTAGCTTGGCACTGCTCCTCGCTTCTGCTTCTGGAAACTGAGCTTGCTTTTGACATACCTGCAGAGGTTGCCGAGGGGGTAATCAGGGCCTGGATGAGCAGGCGTCACAAGTGTTGGCTGTCCGTTCGTGGACAAAGGCAGGCTGATGGCTTGCTTAAAAGACCGACTGCTAAAAGAGCTGGGGAATTACTCACCTTGGGTAGAAACCAGCTAAGAACAATAATGGGACTTTAAAACGACGTTATTAAAAGTGGGGCTGGTAGACAGTTCCGGCTGTGATAGATGCAAACAGGCATCGGACGTGGTTGCACATATTCTTTATGACTGGGAGGCACTAGCAGCATTAAGATTTATGCACCTGGGCCATCATTTCTTTAAACCAGGTGACTCTACTAATGTCTCCTTCAGTAAAGTACTGCACTTTTAAGTACAGGCTGTTGAATGCTTCAGCTAAGGGTTGCACAAAATGTCAGAAATGGTTAGGGTGCTAGGGTCACTGCAGTACCTGCCCTGCTGTACTCTGCTGTACTTTGCTCTGCTTAATTCCTCCCTCTTCTCAGTGCTTTTTTCTTAAATACCCTTAATAGGTACTGTTCTCACTGTGTGAGAAGCTAAGTTTCAGACTCAATACAAGTAGTAAAATTACATTTTTTACCATTATTATCTTAAAGGATAAGGAGGAAGATTTGAAATATTATGTAATTTAATTGCTGAAGAGCATTTTCCTGTACTCTTATGCAGGTGGCTGCGCCTATTCTTGACTACGTGTATTCAAAATGTACAAGTGCATCTCAGAAGAGCATGTTGCAACAGGAATTCTATGGTGACATGTACAAGCAGGACAAGGAGAGCAATGTGCACAGCCTTGATGATGTATTCCAGATGACACCATCTATGAAGGGAGCTGTTCTCAGCGCTATGAAAGCTAACTTGTCACGAATTCTTGACAAGTCAGTGTCAACTTATTAGCTCTAAAACTCAACCTCACAATGTCAGAACTTTCTATTTAGTACATTTACCATTCTGAAATATATACACGTGGATGGTACAAACTTTGTAAGAATTGCACTAAAACATAATGAGGAATGAAACTGACATACCAGCTGCATGTAAGTGGAAGCAGTAGGACCCTGTAGTAAACAGTAAAGTTGCAAGTTTTTAGGCATTTATATTGGTGCAGTTGAGGTCTCTGTTTTCCTGAGATGTGGTGCTGCATCACTGAATGATTGGCTACAGGTGTTTTGAGAGAGTGTGGTGGTCTCAAAAGTCAGGCACCAATCGTCTGGTGATGCAGTGCCACGTCCCAGAAGAAGGACAGGTTTCTGAAACAGTAAAGGTGTCTTGGCCCAAGGCCAGTTTGGTTTCTGAACTGCAGTAGGTAGGAAGGATGGGCAGTAAAGTAACTTGGCTTTCTAGGTACAGATGGTTTCAAGAACAAGAAAGTGAGAAACAGTCATTTGAAGTCAGATCTCCTTATATTGGTTCATATCCAAATATGGTGAAAGGCAGTTGTAGTGTTAGTGTCTTAGACAACACCTTGGCTCTAACATCTAATATTCTCTGATTCCAGGTAATCACTTATAAGGCACATACGCCTCACTTATAGCTACATTTATTATAATGACACAAATTTGTCACTCCATTTCATGACATTATAATCAAGTTCAAATGTACTTCTTTGTTAAAAATATTACATGTTAGGGGGTGCAAACCTGTATGTAATATGTGTTTCTTAGGTTCTCAGGTGGCCATTCTGCACTTTACATTTAAGAATGCAAAGTTAATTCACTGCACCAAAATTCAGATGTTTTTAATGGTGCTTTTACACATTTTAAGTGGTTTTAGAAATATTATTTCCCAAAATTATTTTACTCTTTTTCTTCGTAAGGGGGAAAAAAATTGAAAGAAGACAAGTGTAAGCTGGAAAGACCAGTTCCAAGGTATCTGTTAAAGATGGGGAAGAAATTTTAGGGGAGGTATAACAAGGTATTAATGCCAGACTATCTCATTTAACATTGTACCAAAATCCAGCACAATGTAATGCTCCTGTTGGGGTAGTTCAGAAATTTGATTTTGAATGTAAGAGTTTATGGATGACGTCAGCTACATTCTGTATCCATGCTATTGTTTCTATCCACAGGAAGTTAACAGAGTCTTCTCTACTACACACAGTCCTGTGTGAGTATTTGAGACACTGCCCAAAAGAGGATCGTGATGAAGTCCTCTTACAGATACAGAATTCTCTTCTGGGCTTTACCAACACAAGGGATGGTGCTCATGTAGCCTTAATGTGTGTCTGGCACGCTTCTAATAAAGTATGTTTCACTGCAAATTGCATGGCAGAACACTTATTGTAGAACAGGATCCTGTAAAGCAGGAACGAGTTAATTCTGCACATAGCATAGCATAGCAACAAGCGCAAGTGCCTAAGTATACTCTTGCTGTTGTTTTTTATAACAGTGTTTGATATGGAATAAATGTTAAATGTCAGTCATTGGTGTGGGTTGAGTATGCAGATTCTGGTGAATGACCAGAATTTTAAATGTTTAGTTGAAGGCATTAATAATACTAATTCTGAATCATGTGATAGTGGCATCTGTTAAGGGAATGGGTTAGGTTGAATGTTTGTCTTTATGGTATTCCTATGCTCTACTACTTTGTGCTGCTATCATTGACCATGTGATCAACTAGCTCAGCACATCTAGCTGTTGGTTTCATTGACACTGCACTACTATTTGCAGTACCCGCTTAATGCATAGTAGAAAGTGATCAGTTAGTTGGTTCCAGATGTTTTTGATCCATTAATTCATAAATTAATTTAAATTTTCTGATTAATGTTAGGAATTATGGTTGTTTTAAACTCACTTCTAATTATAACTTTGCAACAAATGGACACTTTGGGCAGCCACATTTCTGCGTTATGGTGAGTCTATAACAGTCACCTGTCATGTAATGCTCTATTCAGTATTTAAACTGTAATTAGTGAGAGACTGTGAGTCATTGTTTCCTGTCTGGCAAATAGTTTGGTTCAGTGACAATTCAGCCTCATCAGGTCTCATTTGGAATTGTGATGCTGTTTAAAACCATTGACATTTGTCCAGTTTGTGGCAAGTGACTGCTTCAGGAGCCACTTACAGTGAATCTAAAATCAAATGTGTATTACACAAAAGTTGTCTAAAAAGATAGGCATACAAGAGATGTGTAAATGATTTCCCAGCTAATAAAGTTACAGATTGAAGGCCATGATAATATGTTACATCCAAATGCTCATGAATTCTCAGTTGCAGGAAGCTAAATCTACTGTGCAAATTCTTTACTACTACTAATACTACTACCACCACCACCACCACTTATAATAATAATACCATCACCATCATGATGTTGAGTTGTCTTTTATGTGTATAATTAACTTGCTGTGTGAGGGTTGATGATGCTCTCAAGGAGAGATACAATTACTGTTGCAAGAATGAAGTAATGTATGCTGTATACATGGTTCACTCCATAAGTCATGGCACCTCTCCCCACCACCCCAAATGTGTCAATGTGGGAAATGATGTATGCACATTTGAAAGTGCTTGGCATGTACTTAATAAATGTTGCCATTAGAGGGTGGTATATGTACAGGAGTGCACAACATGTCATGCACCAACTTTATTGCTTTTGCAATCCTATTCTGAAATGGAAGTCTTTATAGTGGAACAGCATTTATACCTGAAGATAGCAATTCTCCATGGAAAAAGTGGATGGGAATGCCATGCAGAGATATGTGAAGCATTGGGTGACCATGCCCTAACAGAATGGGTACAGACATTCAGAAGTAGAAGAGTGTCAATGTTCCATATCCACAGTTTATGCCACAATAAAATGATAAAAACTTAATTCAAAAGACACTTGTTACACATTGTACTTGCAAACATGTATACACCATTTCCCACATTGCCATGTTTTGCCAAAAAAAAAAGTTGCCATGACTTACAGAGTGACCCATACACACACACACTAACTTAGAATTGTGAAGGTACCAGTAAGTAATGCCCTTTTTTTTTAAGTTGGGTGGACATCCAAAAAGATGGCTTCCTGATCTTTTGCTGTAATTTTTATATAAATAATTAAAGTTGTCGCTGTTTGTGGTAGATGAAGGATTTGTTTCCAGGATCAGAACTGTTTTGCCAAGGGGCTGACCAGTTTGAAGCTTATAATTTTTAAGTCAATGAAGATTGTTGCCCATCTTCCATAAATAATAGAAGATACTGCATCCACATCGTGGCAGGTGGTAGAATGAATACAGACAAAAATGTAGCTTCAAATAAGTGATTGACGTATTGAAAACTTTTTAACATCTCCATGTGTGTAAGAAGTTAAATTATTCTCGTAACAGAGCATAACTTACCACATTTCTCAATTCAGTTGGTTTTATAGAGGGGAATTCCCTGTCTAAAATAGATTTACACTCTCTCCAGTAGTAAACATTATAAGGGCACCACAGAATAAATTGCACGTTATACATACCTTTACAGTCGAGTTCATTATTTGATTTTGTACTCTCATTGACCTGTGTAAATTACGTTTACTTTTAATGGCACAGTTGCATGATTAGTATCCATTTATTCTTCTCTTGAAGTTCCACTACCTTTACTGAATATTAAGATTGCTTATATAAAACTCATTTGCATACCTCAAATACTGAAGCATGCATATTATACACAGTGAAAGAAGAATGAACGTGTGGTGTTTAATTTCACAGGTAAAGAAGCAGATCATGAAAAGTTTAAAGGGCCATGTGATGGATTTTGCAAAGTCTGAGCATGGCCATCTCATTCTTTTAGCTCTGTTTGATACTGTGGATGACACTGTTCTTCTGAAAAAAGTAAGCATGAACTGTAGGAAGTACCATGTAATCATTTGTACTAATTAAACTGTTGGTTGTGCAGGATGGGAGGGAAATCATATAATTTTAAAATACAGTTATAAAAAACATACATTTTTTTGTGTAAAATTTCCTAACTCCCAGTGTGTGAGTAATGTAATTATATTATTCCACTCATTCATAATTTCCTTATGTTTGAGGTTTTATTCTTTTTTCATTAAGTAGGAGACAAATTTAAGTGCCACTTATATTTCTTGCCTGACTTTTTCTGGCTTAGTGTACATATCAAAATTTCTACCAAATTAACACACCCAGACCAGCATATGGCATGCAAGGCCATTCACCATCACATTAAGAGATTAACATATGGTTGCGTATGACAGTGAGGATTAATTACAGTACTTGTGTCAGATGTTTATTAAACAATCGTGGATGAATGTTAGTGATAATAGAAGATATGAGTAGAGTCCATAGCAAAATAATGGTGAAGGCTGTGTATACTTCAGTTGATCATCCGTTTCTGCTGACAGAAGAGTAGGAAAGTGTGCACTCACTTATACACAATATGAATTACAATGACATGTTCCTTGGAGCTATATTTTCCTTGAATGAACATTTGTACTTCTGACACAGATCTTCAGTTGTACATGAAAATTGGGTATAAATTGGTATTTTGCTGCGTTTAAGTACCCTAAATTGGAAATAAAAAAAGAGAACTTTTGGCAATTATAACACACAAATAAGGATTTATTCTTTACTTACTATTAATTTCCAACTTTTTCGGTTTTGGGACCATGATTAGAGAAATCATAATTGGCTTACAATTAGGGAAGAAAACTGAAAGTTTTTAACATTCAAACTACATTTTTAACAAATATATTAAAACATAGCATATTTGTACATTAAAATTGTGTATATAATTAAGAATTATTAGTATTATGGTATGATTCGTAATCACATGGAAAGTATTATAATCTATAAATATTTTAAACTTTCATATTATAGTAATTTGTTCATGTAATATTCATTTTAAAATCTTTAGTATTATTCCCTGAGTTGTGAGGTAATTAGTTTCCCAAATATCATCATAGGACCAGAAGGTACTATAAATTGATGTGTGAAGAGCTGACAGGTGCTTATATGTGCACTATGTATTGTATTAAATACAGCTGTGTTTACATTTTCTGTAACACTGCTTTGTATGAGTACTGTGGTATTTCAGAATTTTATTCGCCATGGAGTTTCATATATGCATTTTACCATTGTTGCTCTGCTGGATTGGTTTGTTTAGATGTTAATGCCTGAACTTCTGGGAGATCTATGGAGTCTTGCAAATGATAAGTATGGAAGGAAGGTTGTTTTGTATTTGGTGGCACATAGAGATCCCTTGTATTTCCATTCCACAGAAGTGGACATGCTCAGAAAAGGTGCTGCACTTGGCAATAGGTAAGTATGTGAAATTTGAGGTTTTTGCCGTGGTTTTGTTGAGGATTCGGGTTCTTGGGATGTGGTGCGATGTCACTGGGTTAGTGTTGTCTATCTGGACCCCTCAACCTTTGATGATGAAGGTACTGTTTTCCTTTTAAATGTCAAGAGACCATAACCCAACAATGCAGTGTTACATTCCAGAAGACCTGAATCCCCAGTGCTTAACTCATTTTATGTGTGAAGTGCATCATGTTATTCAGTTCTAACCATATTTTTTGGGACAGTTTTATATTTTTCATGCATAACAGAGTAGTTCTGTATTACAGTTTATTGGTTTTACTGTACTCTAATTACAGTTTATTTCTTTCTTGTTTGCCCTTATCAGTGCGTGAGCTTTTTGTATCTGGCAAAATGAAATAAGGGATACAAGGAATATCATTATACCTCAAGAAAATGTAATTTGGAAACAATCTTTTGTGTAGTGGGGATGTGTTTGTTATCCATTGGTTTTAATTATGAATTTTGTTGTGTGCAGTAAAAAGGATGTAGAAATAAGAACATCAGAACTGCTAGAGGCTGTGTCAGAACCCTTGTTAGAAGCTATTGAAAATGATGCAGGATCATGGATCAGCAGCAGTTCCATTGGGATGGTGACATTGGCAGTTCTGAAATCTGGAAAAGGTGAGTGGGATGGAAGCACTCACTGGTAGCTTTTAAACTGACTTCGTCAGACAGGGTCTTTGGTTTTATTGCATTTGAAGAGATTTCCTTTAAGCACCATTTAGTTGATGGACTTGGTCCATCATCATGTGTTTAAAAATACAGAAATGAACAAATCCTGTCTCTGTCGTCAGGTACAAGGGTGGGGAACATGTGCAGTTGAACACAATAGATAGAACTTTTTCTGGATGTGATATACACTGTAATTATGTATGTAAGATTACATTCTTCCTAATAGCTGTGATCCGGCATACTCTTCTTTTGCATGATAGAGTGAAGGTGTAACACTCAGAAGCAGTAAATATGGTGGTGATTGTGGACTGTTGTATTTTTCAGGTTCTGCACTCCAGAAGGCTTTTGTGGCTATTGCTGAATATATCACTGATATAACAAAAAAAATTACTGAAAAAGAGAAACAGGAGTGCTTTGTTGTGGAGCATTCCGGAACCCACCTGATGCTGAAGAAACTTATACAGCATGACAAACAGAGATTAAAGAATGATGAAGGTATAAGGACTATGACTGGTGTATTCTGTTCTGGAGGTCAGGTCTAGCAGAATGGTACAATGCTGCCTTGTGTATCTTTCTGCTAGACCTAAACTCTGAATCATGACATGCCACTGTATCCTGTTACAATTCGAGGTAACAACTATAGACCTTGGGGGCATTAATGGGGTCGGCCTCACTAGCCTTATGGTTAAAACATATCGTTTTCTTCTTCTTCTTCTTTAGCACTACAGCCTTGGCTTTGCCCACAACAGGTGCCCATTCTGTTCTCTCCAATTCGACATCATCTGTCCACCTTAATATAGGTTTTCCTGTTTTTCTCCCTCCTCTTTACTGTCCTTGCACTGTCATTTCTTACAATGTACCCAAGCCATTCCAATCTACGTACTTTATTTCTCTCTCTTCCTTAGTACTACAGCTCTTTCAGTCTGGCCTTGGCTTCCCTTTCAGGCTTCTCAACATTGTCATTTTTTACAGGATGATGATGTCAGCCGCATGCTCAACCCCATCCTGGAGGGTCAGGCTTTGATTCTTGATTGTGCTTCCCTGTGGAGGTTTGAAAATGTGTAAGGACCCCCCACTCTCCCTACCCTCTTGTTGTGGGACAGTCTTTGGCTTCCCTTTTGAGACCTATCTGGCTTGGGTGACCCTACTAGTAGCAGGGCAACTGCAGGCATCGTCTCCAGCTTCATTGGAGCGTGCAATCCTCACTGCCCAGTTTTTCATAAACCAAAAAGCTGGTTCTGTCCAGTGAGGACCTACTTTGGTTATAGGTACAGTCCCTAGAGATTTAAATTTTGATGAAAACATTTAGGTCCCATCATATATGTAAGTCTGTACCACGGGGGGGTTTTTTTTAAAAAAAAAAAAAAGAAATGTGATTCAATTGACACACTACACATTAGAATTATTCAGAATAGTCTCGTAACCCTGCTGGATTTTACAGTGGAGCTGTTTAGGTTCCATTCTCTTTTTCCAGTCTGAAATATTATCAAATTATTTGTATTTACTGGGAGACTGATGCATAGGATATGCTAGCTCAGAGTGGAGAATCTCATTTGTATTTCCAGATAATATCACCACACCCATTGGACTTGGTAGCGTCCTTTTTGTAATATGTGTCTTACTTGGCCTGACATCTGAGGGTATCCTTGCTAATCACATGTAGTTATTTAATATATTGCAATGTTATTTCATGCAAATGCTTTAAAATTTAAAATTACAGCTGATGTCTGGCCGTGGTAGTCACCTTTCATTGATACCGCTATGTAAATAAGCTGAACACTTATGTCAAAGCCATCCTGTGAACTAGCGTGAATGTCAGTCATTGTGTTCCCTATGTTGCCACGTGATAAGACACCCTTCACTTTGTCCATTTGCCAGCATTTTCTTTGTGTCAGATTGCTGTCTTTGTCCATGTCTTATATAGATAAAACATTCTTTCTCCCTTTTGACCAGAGTTAATTTATGCAAGTAACTACAGTGCCACTTAGCAGAACAAGGTTGCTTATTGAAATGATTTTTTGCTTTGATATTTTTGCCATCTAAAACCAATTTTGTGCCATATTTCCTTCTAAAAGATAGCTCCCTCAAGGAAAATTTATATTCCCTTATTATGGGAAGGCATTTTCTACAGTTTGAACAATTTCTTTTCTCCACAGAAGTTTGTGACTCTTCTTCCAATCACACATAAATCAGGATTGTCAGTGATTTAAATTTCTTAAGATTTTGAGTCCTCTTCCTGGGCTGTGCAGAGGGCTTCCTTCATTTCCTTCTTTACTGTCTCTTCTGACGTATACTGTTCTGAATGACACACCACAGTGTTTTGTTGTTCTTTTGCCTGCATAATATGTTTCTAAAATTAGACTCTTCTTCACTGCTGCCTGTTCACAGAGTTTATTTAGGTGGTTTATTACTTCCCTAGGTGTACTGCAAATTGTTATTCCCTTATTCACTGGTTGCTATTTGTGGGGTGTTCAGTTTATTACAAGCCTGTAGCCAATTCCTGCACAGCTGTAACCATGCAGACCATGACAGAAAATTATGGTACTAAGAAGCACACACAAGACACAACAGCACCTCAGCCCACTGTATTTTTAACTGGAATACATTGGTTACTAGTCATAACAGATGATGGTGTCACTTCTGACTTCTTCCCTCCTGTGACTGCTGCCAAGGTCAAAGCCAGTGTCACAAAGTCCACCATCGTAGTTTGTGCTTTGACCATGATGAGCTTGACAAATAGGTCTTTGTTGTGTTCTTCCGCTGTTTAATCCAGTACTTCCATCATCACCTGTTTTCTTTATTGAAGGAAAATTATACATTGTATTCTGCTTGTATGCTACATTTATGTAGTACTTCACAGTACATGCGTTGAAAGTTATAATTTTGATTCATGTATTTGCCGGAGTATACGACAGTTTTTTTAATAATTCTTCATCTGAAAGATGGGGATCGTGTTATAATCACAAAGTTAAGCATGTTGTGTATGGGTATTTTCATGAAAACTGAAGGTTGTGAAAGAAGGTTGGCTTATGTTTGGGTAAATGTGCTAATTTAAAAATTTCTCTTTTTCTATGATGTGTTTGTATGATTCTACAAATGCAACAAAGAAACTATGCAGATTATTTTCCATGAGCATTCCTGTAGGGCTTATTTATTAACAGCAGCTTACTGCATCATCCATTTTTTACATTCATTAGGTGATGATTATTGTACTTTTTTTTGACATGATCATCACTTTTCCTATGGGGAGCAGTTGGTCAAAACTGCATATTAATATGGTGCAAAAGTTAGCAAGTAAACATCTTAAAGTTCACAAAAGAATGGTGCATGTGAAATTTAAAGTTGTATTTGCTGTGGAAGATTGTTATTCCTTATGAAAACTATTCTTAAAGTCGTGAGCAGCCCGCAAAATTCGTTCATGATCAAAAGAGGGAAACTGTCAGTGCCGTTGTTCTCAGGTTTCTTCTCTAAAGTCACCAAGCTTGTCATGTACTTTATTGTGGCTGTTGTATTAGGCACAATTGCAGAGTCTCAAAAACTACCTATATAATAAAACCAACAAATGCACATTGATAAAATATGCTTTATTATACATCAATATTCACCAATATGATAAAGCATTCAATTTATTATACACCAACGAATGCACTATTATATTGTTCAAAATCTTTACACTAAAACACAACATATTTCGATCCTTCGATCATTCTCAGGGAGCGTACATTGTTCCTTGCCAAAGTTACATGTTAAAATGTTAATTACTCTGTTATACTTATTGGTG
>JGI24700J35501_10930529_pt1 | contig 15129 bp, 14 predicted proteins | sample TergutTh196P1_FD_35501 | JGI IMG/M metagenome (IMG submission 35501)
AATGGTCGTGCCATCGTCGAGCTGCGCCCTTATATCCAATATAGATAATTTATCGTCTTTTGAGTATTTTTCCAAATACGGATTTACAACCGTAAGGAATTTTATTATTCGCGGGAATTTCTTGTTTGCGAATATGGCGTTGAGCAGGGAAATCAAAAACAGGGTATCGCCCAAACCAAATATCAACTTAAAGGCATAGTCCACACGCAAGTCCATCAGTTTGGAAAAGTCAATTTCCAAAAGCCAACGGTTATTTTTGTTGTTAGCCTTTTTCATTCGTCAAACCACCGCCTTTCAAATTTTAGGATACGGGATTTCTCAATCCCCACACGTTTATTATAGGTTATTTTGTCCGGTTTTTCAAGAGGGGGTTTTGTGCATCGGCGGTATCCATGCAGGAAACCGTTGGGAGGCAATGCCCTGGTTGATATTTTCGTGTTTTGTCAAATTGCAGGGCGTAGCGTTGCAAACTAATTCAAAAACCGTGGGGCTTTTCTGCCCCACGCCCCGCAAGGGGCTAGTCTCTTGATCCCATTATATACCTTTTTCCTTGCTTTGTCCGCACCATATGTTATATAATATTTTTATATTTCTAGGCACAAAAAAACTTTTTACCATCTTTATTTTGTATTCACACATCGCTTCAGCCATCGAGTCACACATAGAGAGTTTCAAAGTTCGCATCAGAACGCCTATACTTCCGCCTCGAAACGCCCTCATAGTCCCGTTTTGTCCCTATCCGATAACCTGATTTAATGTTTCCATAGTCTCGTTGATATAGCAAAAAAAATCGAAAACACCTTGCTTGAATATTGTATTCTATTTTGATATAATAACTTAATATAGCGTAAAGGTGGTGACCCCTAATGAAAGAACAAGTAGATATCGTACTTAAAAATTTAATGAAAAACTTTGGGCCGGAAATTTTTAAAGACCCTCAGCGGTTTAGGGGGGCTGTTTTGGACGAGCCAATAGAAAGACATGCCAAAAAAGTGCGTCTTTTGTTGTGTCTTGCTATATGTGATATGAAAGTGTTTACCCGTCTGCTTAGCGTAAACATTGGTGCGTTGGTAGAAGAAATGCACGGCGATTATGAGATTAACAAAGAAGCGGCTCGAATAATTGTTCAAGCTATAGCACGGTTACATAACCTGGAAGAAAGAGATGAAGAACCCATAAAACAAGAAAAACCAATAGAACCACCAATACAAACCACGGTACCAAAAGAGATAATAACCACAGATTTTGTTAAAGAATCGATACAAATAGGATCGGATGAATCGGAAAAAGAGCTAAAACCACCACCCTTACCTCAACCGCCCATTGCAGATGAGATTGTGCCACAGCAACAAAACACAGTAATGGTCAAACATCATAATATTGGAGATATAATAAATTTTGGGCAATACAAATGGCGTATTTTAAAGTTAAGCAACAACGGCACTGCGCTGATTATTTCTGTTGAGATAGTGAGCAAAATGGCTTACCACAACAGAAAAATAGGGGTAACCTGGGAACGAAGCGATATACGCAAATACCTAAACACAACATTTTATGACAAGTTCTCCACCCTCCAGCGACAAGCTATAACTTTTACTGACATACAAAACCCCTTTAACGAAAAATATTTTACCCAAGGGGGGATAAGCACAGTGGACAAAGTTTTTTTGCTTAGCATAGATGAAGCCCGAAAATATTTCAAAACAAATTTGGATAGGGTCGCTAAAATAGGGCGAGAGCCAATATGGTGGTGGCTACGTTCCCCCGGCTCACACCCGGATCACGCCGCTTTTGTGTATGGCAGCGGCAGTATTAGCCTGGATGGTGAAGTGAGTTTGTATAGTTACGCTAACCAAAATGGTATGCGATTTATTGGCTACAGGGTAGGCGGGGTTAGACCGGCAATGGTAATTAACATTGGCGGAATCTAGGCTTTCGCCAAATAACGTTTGGCAAAATAAATAAATACAATTCCAATAACAACACTTAATATAGAATACAACCCCACCAAAAACATGCTCGTGAAAAAATTGATAATCACGTTTGTAAGCTGTATCATAACAAAACCCAGTCCATTAGATATTATTACAAACTCCATAATCAACTTACTTGTAAATTGGTTGCCTATTTTTTCTTTTATCAAAGAAACACAGCCTATGTATACAAACACAAAGCTAAAGCCATGGAACAAAAAAGACAAAGCAAGCAATATAGGATCCCATGCTACAAATGCAATGAGCCAACGCATAACAGATAATACAATTCCCACAAATATAATGTTAACCGGTTTGTACTTTCTTATGAGCTTATCAACGGAAAAAAACGCAAAAAACTCTGACACAAAAGAACCTAAAAGCACGGACAAACTCACAAAAAATATTGCCTGTTCTATACCAAGGTGAAAAATTTCCCTGTAGTGGTTGTTTAATATAACAGAAAAACTGTTCGGAAAAGACATTATAGCACCCCCGAAAACTAAAAGCCCTTTATATTTAAGGGGTATTTTTGTTGGGGCATCCTGTTTTTCAGGTTTTTGTTGGCTAAAATCTATAGGAACCCTAAACGCAATTATTGTGTTAAAGAGATTTACAATAAAAACCAAAAGTAGCAAATTGTTGAGTACACCTGTTATATCAAATATTAGCGTAGCCACAAAACCGGCACAGGCAAAACCAACAGATCCCCAAAACCGTATGCGGCTAAAGCTGGCATCCTTTTCAAACGACCACTGTGCTATCATCCCCTCAAACATGATATTGATGGACGAAAGAATTTGATAAACCAAAAACAATCCAATAAACAGCAAGCTGCTTTGCGTTAAAAACATTGCTCCGATTGTAACGGTACGTAAAACAAGGGAAAGTTGCAATACCTTGTTTTGGGTTTTTATTTGAAAATTGCTACGGCTAAGAAAAATTATGGTTAAAAGATTTAAAACCTGGGAAACGCTAAAGATGCCAAGGGCAAGTGCCAAAGATACCCCTCGGTCTAACATTAAAAGCTCATATTGAAAAACAACGATAGAAACTATTCCTAAAAGGGTAAAAAACTGAACACGGTACACGTGGCTCTGTAATTTTATACTCACTTCGCTACACCTTCTTCCACTTCAAAAAAACATCCTCTATTATGTCTATTATCATAAAAAGCAAAAAACCTACAATACTTAACACTACAATCCCCGCATACATTTGCACGTAGTTTATTCTCATCCAAGCATCTTGTATAAAAAAGCCCATGCCAAACGTTGTGCCAAATGTTTCTGTAATAAACAAAATGGCAATGGCTGTACCAAGGGATATGCGTAATGTACTTAATATCGCACTAAATGCCCAGGGTAATGTAATATAAAAAAACACATGCAAACGAGATGCACCGTAGCATGTCAGCACGTTATAAATTTCTTTTGGAATATCCTTAACAGAGTCTCGCACAACAATTATTGTGGGATACACTATGACAAGGGTTATCATAATAATTTTTGATATATCGCCAAGCCCAAATATTAGCATAACAACAGGAAGCAAAGCTATACGGGGTATGGGATATGTAAAATATATAAAGGGGTTTAGCAGTTTGGATACAAAATTGTTACCGGCGGCAAGTATACCAACAACAAGCCCAACCGCCATAGAAGAAAAAAGCCCTGCCATAACCCGAAAAAAACTATGGCGAAAATGTGCAAATATATTTTGGTCTACCAACCCGGGTATTGCCCGTAATACAAGGACAGGGTTAGGCATTATATGACTATCCATAACCCAAAAAGCTATAAACCAAATTGCCATAACGCCAATAGCACCAATAGCCAAAGATTTCAATTTAGATAATATCATTTTTTCCATTCTTTCTTTACTAAAGCCCTAATGCGGGTGCTTATGTCTAAAAACTGTTTTGTTGTTCTCACATCTTTTTTGCCAAATGCGGGGTTGTCTATTATTTCTATTATCTTGCCCGGTGCCGTCCCCAATATCACAATTTTTTTGCCAAGAACAATAGCTTCATCTATGCTATGGGTCACAAAAATAGTAAGAGGACGGCGTTCTGTCCACACATCCACAAAAAGCTCCTGGCTTTCTTCCCTTGTGATGGCATCTAATGCAGAAAAAGGTTCATCCATTAAAAGCAGATCCAATGGGTCTAATATAAAAGTTTTTGCTAAAGCTGCCCGCTGTTTTTGCCCTCCGCTGAGGCTGTTTGGATAACGCTCCATAAGATCTTGTATTCCTAACCGTTCTGTTGTGTCTTTGATTTTTTGGCGATAATTAGGCACGGGCAGTTTTTTTATTTTTAACGGCAAAATAATATTGCCATAAACAGTACGCCAGGGCAGTAAACCATAACTTTGCGACACCATGCCTATTGTTTTTTTGCGGTTGTCTATTGCTTGGTCGTTCAGTGTAACTGTTCCTTCATAGTTTTTTATATTTCCCGCCAAAATATTTAGCAAACTAGACTTTCCGCAGCCGCTGGGGCCTATCAAAACACAAATCTCCCCGGGGGCTATTTTAAGGCTAATGCCCTGCAAGGCTGTTACCGTGCCATATTGCAATGTTAAGTTTTCTATGTTAAGCAATCCAACAACCTCCAAAAAATATTTGAGGCTTTGCCCCAAACCCCACTGGAGGACAAAGCCCCCAGACCCCGTTATTGCTATTTTATCACTCCAGTATTGTAGAAATAGCCTGGTGTGGTGTAAGTTCCATTGTTAGCAAGCCCCTGTCACGGGAAAACTGTAGAACGCTTTCCACATGGTGGATTTGTGGTGTTGCAAAGTTGGGGAAAGTCGGCACAGCAAGAGTATCCCTTGTTTCGGGCGGATAGCCAACTACCTCTATCAGTATATCAATAAACTCCTCCCTATCTGCTGTGTTAAGGAAGTCTACAGCGTTGTTTAATCCCCTAAAAAAAGCCAAAACGTCTTGTGGGCGATTTTCTATAACCTCTCGTCTAAAACCGTACGAAAACGGGTTAATGTCAAGCTCCCATGTATTAACTATGCTGTTAAAGCCTTCGTTCATTGCCATTGTAGCAAAAGGCTCCGGCAGTACAGCCGCATCGGCATGGCCAGCCAAAAGCGTTTCTAGCCTAAGGGACAAAGGGGGTATAAAGCCCAACTCTACATAGTCTTGGACAAGCCCAACACTCCCTAACGCCCTTTCTAGCACATAGTCCATGGCGGTGTTAAGCGAGATAAGCACATGATGACCAGGCAGATCATGCAATGTGGAAATCTCGGGAGAACCTAGCAGATACGTAAGGCCAATAGAAGAAGCAACGGCAATAACATCTATACCACCTTGCTGATACAAAGTAAGGGCTATTAGATCAAAAATAAGCCCATCTATATCTGTGCCGGCTTGAAAAGCGGCATCCCTCTCGGGGGCTGCAAAAAATGGTATCACATTTACATCTAGCCCCTCGTCTGCAAAAAAGCCCATTTCGTATGCCAAAAATACAGGAAAAGCATCCAATGCCGGCATCGTGGCAAAGGTGATAGTGCCCGTTTCCCCCGCTCCGGCTGTTTCTGTGGCTTGGTTTCCACAAGCTGTCAGTGTCAAGGCGATTAAAGATACAAAAGATACAAAAAGTAATTTTTTCATGAGAGTTCTCCTCCTATTCTAATATGTCTTCTAATATGTCGGACACCACATCCTCTACGGTAAGTGGCGTAGTTAAAAGTCTTCGGTAAATAGAAAAGTCTAGCACATGCTGTACATGGCGGGGTTCTGGTGGGGCAGGGGCATAAAACACAGGCAAAATAAGGGTGTCCCGTGTGTGTGGCGGGTAGCCCACAACTTCTATTATCATATCTATAAATTCTTCTCTTGGGGCAGTGTTTAAAAATTCTATTGCTGCGGCAACCCCGCGGTAAAATGCCTGTATATCCTCGCGTCGCTCTTCTGCCACTTGCCGTCTGAAAGTGAATATGAAGGGGTTAATATCTAAAGAGCGGGTAGATGTAATATAATTTAGCCCCTGGTCCAGTGCCATTGTTGCAAAGGGTTCTGCCATGGTAGCGGCGTTAGCCTGTCCTGCCAGCATTAGCTCTAGCCGCATTGGCAAAGAAGGCACAAGCTCTGAAACAATATCATCTTGCTCCATACCGATAGCCTGTAGTGAAGAGTGTAGTATGTAATCCATAGCAGTATTGGCAGAGATCATTACAGAGTTTCCGTAAAGATCGGCAAGGCTGTAAACACCCTCCCCACCTATAAGGGATGCAAGCCCAATAGATGCAGATGTGGCAACCATATCTATGCCCCCCTCATAAAATATGGTAAGACCAACCAGATCTGTGACTATCCCATCAATGGCGGGTACGGTTTGAAATGCAATGTCGCGCTCCACAGCGGCAGGGAACTGTTGTATAACCACATGCACCCCCTCTGCCTCAAAAAAACCCCTGTCATATGCCAAAAATATAGGGAAGGCATCTAAAACAGGGAGGGTCGCAATAGTTATGGAGCGATTTGTTTGATTTGCTTGATTTGTTTCAGGGCTAACCTGGCTGCAAGCAGCCAAAAAGCAAAACAATATAAAAATAAATGTTTTTTTCATTTTAATTTCGATTTTGTGGAGTTTATATAATATGCACAGATGTCAGTGAAAAAGCAAGTATCACAGCGAGGTGTCGGTGCTTTGCATATTTTGCGACCATGTGCAATAATTTGATGGTTATATGCTATCCAACTTTTTTTGGGTAGTATTTTCATTAGTTCAAACTCAATTTTAACGGGGTCTGTGCTGATGGTAAGCCCCAGCTTATATGTTATTCGCTTAACATGTGTATCTACTACAACACTAGGCAAACCAAAAACGTGACACCGTACCACATTTGCGGTTTTACGCCCAACACCGGGCAGCTTTGTCAGTTCCTCTATATCGCTGGGCAGTATGCCATTATACACATCTAAAAGCATCGTTGCTGCCATCTGCAAACTTTTTGCTTTGTTTTTGTAAAAACCGGTGGATCTGATGTCTTGTTCCAACTCGTTTATGGGAACTTGTGTATAGTCTTGCAAAGTTGTATATTTTTTAAAAAGGTCTTTTGTAACAATGTTTACCCTATCATCTGTACATTGGGCGCTTAGTATTGTTGCAAACAGCAGCTCATAGTCTTGGGTATAATTAAGGTAGCATATTATCTCTGTTGGGTAGTGCTGGTTGAGCCGCTCTATTATTATTTTTGCTTTTTGTTTTTTGGTCATATCGTGTATTCTGCTAGCTCTTTATTTTCAAATTCTTCAATTAATTTTTTGATTTTCAGTTTCAACTGTATATTGTTCCCAGGATGTTCAATTGCTACCTTTGGTATGTGCCTACTCGCTTTACCGTTACCGCCTTTTCTTTGAAAAGATATACATCTACCAATGTTTACACCACCTTTTGTAAAAGCTATTTCGGCTGTGATGTTGTTTACAATTTTTTTCATAGGGTATATTTTAACCTGCGAAGTATTTTTGTTATACAAAATCAAAACTTCACGATTTGTATTGCTGGAAAATCCCCATTTTACAATTCGCTTCGCATTTGCATTAAAGAAATTGCCCCATTTTTCCTGTGCAGTTAAAGGAAAAAGAGCACCTTGGGTATTTTTAGATTTCTCCACAACAAAGAACTCCAATTCGTTTTGGCTACTAGCATCCAAATTAAATTGATTGCAAAAGCCGGATATAGTTGTTCTTGTTAATTGGTTGAAACCTACCCCCTTGTAACTTTTAATATTAGCGTCAACATAGTGTCCGCAATCAAAGTTTATACGCATATCTGATTTGTCCCCATATATGCCTCCGCCAGCGGAATTTTTGAGTTCCCCTTTTATTTTAAAACATTTTTTTAAAGCAAGTATTACCGCAGGTTGGTCTACTATACTGTTTTCAATTAGGCGTTCTACGTTTCTCCCCGCATGAGCATTCCTGTTCATCACACCACCTGTATACCTTCGTAAACATAACTTATCATAGCAGGTATCACGGCATTTCCTAACTGTTGGTAGCCCTTCATGCCTTCACTTACTTTATGGTTAAGGGGAAAACCCATTACTTTTTTACATTCGCTTATAGTTAATTTCCTGACACCTTGTTCGGTTTTGTAAAGCCCTGTTCTGGCTCCAACCCCTCCACCATAGGCAGACTGGGTTATTGCATGTCCCTTTGGGCTGTAAATTCGTTCACCTTGACCACCCTTGTTCAAAATGCCTATTCTTATTGGTTTTGACATATAATCAACCTTTGTTTCATCTTTGGTGATTTGTATATCATCCCTTTGTATTATTAAGTTTTTATCAACTTCCTTCTCTAATATGCTTTCTAAATAAATCTCTTTTGCACTTTTTTTCAGCGGCTCACAACATAAAGTAGGTTTATTTGATGATACCATATCTTTTCTTATCGCAATAAAATAGACTCTTTCCCTTGACTGTGGTATACCAAAATGGGATGCATTTAACACGTGCTTTTCCAAATTATATCCGATTTCGCACAATTTATCTTCTATTGTCTTTATAACCTTACCGTTGCTAATTGAAAGAATATTTTTCACATTTTCCAGTAGCAATATTTTGGGTTTATGGTATTTGGCTATTCGTACTATCTCGTAAAATAAACGTCCTCGGTTATCTGAAATGCCGCCTTGTTTTCCAGAAATACTGAAGGATTGGCAGGGAAATCCAGCACATAAAATGTCATGCCCCGGTATTTTTTGCTCTAAAATTTCTGTTATGTCTCCTTTTGGCAATTCGCCAAAATTATCTTTATACGCTTTTTGTGCGTGTATATCTATGTCGCTGGAAAACACACATTCTAAGCCTTGTTTTTCCAGTGCAAGCCTAAAGCCGCCTATACCACAAAACAAATCTATAAATGTACGCATAGACAACCCCCTTACTATAATTATGGAAGGGCAAGAAAGTACACTTGCCCTTCTGCAGTACATAGCCATTCAGTTGGAGAGAAACCTCGCCAACTGAACTGTTTATTTCTAAAAGTAATTTACCGCCTACAAACTATACTCCGAAAGCCTTTTAAACTCTAACCATTTGCGTTTGGCGTGTTTTTCGGCTTCTTCGTAAAGACGCTCTGCTCGGTCAGGGTAGAAGCGTTTTAGCGATGAGTAGCGTGTTTCTGTGCTAAGGAAGTCGGAAACACTTTCAGTAGGCTCTTTAGAGTCTAGTATAAACGGGTTTTTGCCTTCTTCTCTTAATGTTGGGTTGTAGCGGTATAAATGCCAGTAACCAGCAGCCACAGCAGCTTTAATTTGTTTTTGGCTGTTTGCCATACCGCCTTTTATGCCATGGGCAATACATGGAGAGTATGCAATAATAACACTTGGACCTGGGTAGGCTTCCGCTTCTTTTATTGCATCTAGAGTTTGCTTCATGTTTGCTCCCATACCAATTTGGGTTACGTATACATTACCGTAGCTCATCGCTATCAGCCCCAAATCTTTTTTGGCTGTGTTTTTACCGGCAGCAGTTAGCTTGGCTATAGAGCCAACAGGAGAAGCCTTAGAGGACTGCCCGCCTGTGTTAGAATACACTTCTGTGTCAAATACCATCATGTTGATGTCGGCACCTGTAGCTATAACATGATCCAATCCGCCAAAACCAATGTCGTAAGCCCAACCGTCACCACCAAATGCCCAGTAGGACACTTTTTGCAAGTTGTTTTTGCGAGTCAAAAGTTCTTTGCGTAGTTCATCTGCTTCGCCTGTCAAGTTCGCTTTTTCCAGCTTCTCTATCAAAACAGCGGTTGCTTCTTTAGACTTCAATGTGTCTGTTATTGTGTCTATCCAGTCTTTAAGAGCAGATTTTAGCTCGCCATCGTTTGTCAGCTCTGCCAGTTTGTCGCCTTTCATCACAAGAGCCTCTTTGATTTTCAGATCTCCAAGAACCATACCATATGTGAACTCGGCTGTGTCTTCAAATAAAGAGTTTGCCCAAGCTGGACCACGACCTTTGCTATTAACAGCGTACGGTGTGCTAGGAGCAGAACCACCCCAAATACTGGAGCAACCGGTAGCATTCCCTATTACCATGCTGTCACCGTAAAGCTGAGTGATAAGTTTAGCGTATGGTGTTTCACCACAGCCTGCACATGCACCACTGTACTCTAGTAGCGGACGCTCAAACTGTGTGCCAGCAACAGTGCCAATACCAACTGGGTTTGGTTTTTCGCTAAGGCTAAGGGCGTACTCCCAAGCAGGGAACTTTGGAGTTTCTTCTTCTAATGGTTTCATTTCAAGAGCTTTTTGACCTTTTTTGCCAGGACATTCTACTACACAAAGGGCACAACCTTGGCAGTCCAGTTGGTTAACAACTATAGAGAATTTGTAATCTTTTTGCTTGGCTACGCCAGGTATAGTTTCAAAAGATTCTGGTCCTTTGCTGGCTTCCTCTTCTGTTGACAAAAACGGTCTAATTGTGGCATGTGGGCAGTAGTATGAACATAAGTTACATTGTATACAGTTTTCTTTTATCCAAACTGGCACGTTATCTGCAACAGCACGCTTTTCATACTGAGAAGAAGCAGGAAGCCATGTACCATCCTCTACACCAACAAATGTGCTAACAGGCAAAAGGTCGCCTTTTAGCGTGTCTATTGGTATATTTTTGTCGGAAATGTTTTTCGGTACATCAGGTGCTTTTTCATCTTCTAGTGGAGCGTTTGCCCAAGATTCGGGAACATTTATTTTCACAATATTGTCTTTACCTTGGTCTACCGCACTGTAGTTCATATCAAGAACATCCTGGCCGCGTCTGCCGTATGTTTTCTCTATTGCAGTTTTCATTTCGCGAACAGCATCTTCTATCGGTATAATATTGGTTAACTTAAAGAAAGCAGATTGCAACACCGTGTTTGTACGGTTTCCAAGGCCAAGTGTTTCGGCAATATGGGTTGCATCTATTGTGTAGAAGTTTATTTTGTTTTGGGCAAGATAGCGTTTAACTTTACCTGGAAGATGAGCTTCCAACTCGCCTTCTTTCCAAATTGTGTTAAGTAAGAATGTTCCGCCCGGTTTTAGCCCTTCCAAAACCTCGTACTTGTAAAGATACACTTGTCTGTGACATGCGATGAAGTCCGGTGATTTAACAAAATACGGCGCTCTTATCTTTGCTTTACCAAAACGCAAGTGGCTTTGAGTTATACCACCGGATTTTTTACTGTCGTAGCTAAAATATGCTTGAACTTCGTTGTCGGTGGTGTCGCTTATAATTTTTATTGTGTTTTTGTTAGCACCAACTGTACCGTCAGAACCAAGGCCCCAAATTTTTGCACCAAATGTGCCTTCCGGTGTTATGTCTATTTCTTCTCCTACCGGTAAAGATGTAAACGTAACGTCGTCGTTAATACCAACTGTAAAGCCGTTTTTGGGTTCAGCTTGCTCTAAGTTTGTGAACACTGCTATAAGTTGAGCCGGTGTAACATCTTTTGAGCTAAGACCATAGCGACCCCCTACAATAAGTGGACGCTTGGCTTTTGGGAAGTATGCAGTACAAACATCTTGGTAAAGTGGCTCACCAAGAGCTCCAGGCTCTTTTGTGCGATCAAGCACAGATATTTTCGTAACACTTTCGGGAATAGCATCAAGGAAGCGGTCGATAACAAAAGGTCTGTATAGACGTACTTTTAACATACCTACTTTTTTACCTTTTGCTGTAAGATAATCAACGGTTTCCTCGAGAGTATCACAAACACTACCCATAGCTATAACAACGTGTTCCGCCTCCGGATGACCGTGGTATTGGAACAAGCTGTAGTTGCGGCCAGTAATTTTGTTTATTTCTTCCATATAATGTTCAACAATGCCCGGAACAGCGTTGTAATATGGGTTGGAACTTTCCCTTGCTTGGAAAAATGTGTCCGGATTTTGAGCGGCACCACGCAAAACAGGAGTTATTGGGTTAAGGGCACGCTTACGAAACTCTTCGATTGCTTCTTTGTCAACAAGTTCATACAAATCTTCATAATTTAGTGCGTCTACTTTCTGTATTTCTTGAGATGTACGGAAGCCATCAAAGAAATGAGTAAAGGGAACACGACCCTTTATTGCACTAAGGTGGGCAACAGCTGCCAGATCCATGGTTTCTTGCACATTTGCACTGGCAAGCATAGCAAACCCGGTTTGGCGAGTTGCCATAACATCTGAATGATCGCCGAAAATACTTAGGGCGTGGGTGGCAACAGTACGAGCAGTAACGTGTATTACGCCCGGTAATAGCTCTCCGGCTATTTTGTACATGTTTGGGATTTTAAGCAAAAGCCCTTGAGACGCAGTATAAGTTGTGCTTAATGCACCCGCTTGCAAAGAACCGTGTACTGCACCTGCCGCACCTGCCTCGGATTGCATTTCAACAACCTGAACAGTTTGTCCAAACATGTTCTTTTTACCTTCTGAAGCCCATTGGTCAGTCCATTCTGCAAGGTTGGTAGATGGGGTAATTGGGTAAATACCTGCCACCTCGGTAAATGCGTAACCTGCATAAGCTGCCGCCATTGCTCCATCCATTGCTTCTTTTTTCATTTTTGCCATTTGTTTTCCTTTCGTGTATGATAGGTTGTGTCATAAACACAAAATTAGCTTTTGTATTTACAACTTGTGATAAAAAAGTAACACTAACATCATTATACCTTAAATTATAGATTTTTGCAAGTCGCTTTAAATCTGTCAACATATTCCTTTGCATTTTGAGCTACTTTTTCAAAATCTCCTGTTTTTGCCGGAGCAAACAAGTTGCCTCCTACCCCGACAGCCACAGCACCGTTTTTGAACCATTGTTCCATATTGTCTATGCTAACACCACCCGTGGGCATAATATTTGCTTGGGGTAACGGCGCTTTTACAGATTTTATAAAACTTGGGCCAAAAGCGCTTCCGGGAAACAGTTTAATAATATCCACACCGTATTCCAGAGCTGTAGCCATTTCGGTAATTGTCATGCACCCGGGTAAATATGGTATTTGATATAAGTTGCATATTTTTGCGGTTTCTTTGTCGAAAGAAGGGCTAACGACAAATTCTGCTCCGGACAAAATTGCTATGCGGGCAGTTATGGGGTCCAACACTGTTCCGGCTCCTATCACAACATTTTCATCTTCTTTATATTTTTCTGCCAAATCGGATATTATGTCGCTTGCACCGTTTATTGTGAATGTAACCTCCAACCCATAAAGCCCCCCTTTAACACAGGCGTAGCAAGACTCAAGAACCTCTTGTGGGTTATCACCTCTAACAACGGCAATCACACCGCAATCCAGTAGTTTTTTTAGTATTGTCAGTCTTTTCATTAACCCCTCCTCGTTGCATTTGTCATAAATTTTTCCAGTTCACTTCTTGTTGGCAACCCTTCATTATCGCTTATGTGAGTAACTTGTATTGCTCCCAGTGCATTGCCTCTGCATACAGCTTCTTTAAGCTCCAACCCTTCGGCGATACCACTGATAAGACCTGCGGCAAAACCATCTCCTGCACCAACTGTGTCTACTACCTTTTCTACTGCAAATCCCGGCACCACATAGCTTTGTGAATTGTCCCTTACATAAGTTCCTTCAGAGCTGCCCAACTTTACAACGGCCTTTTTTACCCCATTGTTTACATAAAAATCAGCTATTTTTTCCGGCTCTGTTTCTCCTGTTAAAATATGGCCTTCTTTTAAACCAGGCAACACTAAATCTGCTTCATAAGCCAAGCTGTTTAGGGTTTTCACCATTTCTTCTTCCGTTGACCACAAGGACGGACGCAAATTTGGGTCAAAGGTAATAAACGCCCCCTTTTTTCTTGCGATTTCCATTAGTAGAGATGTTGCTTCAAGACATTCGGTGGAAAGTGCAGGCAATATGCCGGTAATATGCACATAATCTATCCCGGAAAAGTCTATTTTTTCTATGTCGCTTACGTCGGTATAAGAGGCGGCTGTAAATTTACGGTAATACGATACAGAAGGATCCCCTGTGGACACCTTGCTTTTCAACATTATTCCTGTTTTGTATGTATCGTCAAATGTTATTTGGGTAATTATGTTTTCTTTTTCCAAAAATTTTTTTATGTGGTACCCAAAAGGATCTCTCCCAAGACGAGTTACATAAATGGCATCGTGTCCTAATCTGGTAAGTCCGATACAAACATTTACCTCTGCGCCTGCCACAGCTCTTTTAAAATTTTCCACTTCTTCCAACGGGCCTTCTTTTTCGGCTATGAGCAAAGCCATCGGCTCGCCCATCAATAAAATTTTTTTCTTCATATCCCTACACACTAATCCATTCTACACTATAGTTTGCTTGCGGCAACCGACACTGCGACACAAACGCAAAGTTTTTAAAGGCCACCTACGGTAATTATACATTATTTTTGTTTTGATGGCAATGTCAAAAGATATGAGTTTTCCTAAATCACTGTAGGTGTGCAACAAAAAAAGCTGATGCACTACATTCGGACATTTTTCGCTTGTTTTCATTACCAAACATATTGTATAATGGGATTATATTTTTAATCTTTTTAATCATATAACATTTGTAGAGTATCACATAGGGTGTGACATAGAGTGTGACATAGAGAGTTTCATAGTTCGCATTAGAATAATATTTTTGAAAACAATTTTCAGCAAATTCTAAAAGCTCAACCAAGATTTTCCGCCATTTTTGCGTTTAACCTGTAAATTCCAAAAACAATTCTGCTGTATGCGTTTCTCCTGATAACCGAATATTCATTCTTGCAGAAATGGCGGCATTTATGCTATACTTACGGCACAGGGTATATTGCTTATCTGCCCTGTGCCGCCGTTATTGGTGTGGACGGTAGTATTTATAGTAGGAGAGATAATTTAGTGAGAAAACTATTTTTGGCATCAAAGTATTCAGCAATAAGCTCTCTTGCTATTATTTTGATAATGATTTTTATACAAATAAATGGAGCCGAATCTTATAACGATGGTTTTGTTATGGTCAGCGTTGGGTTTGTTAGAACATTTGCAATTGATGCAAACGGCGATTTATGGGCTTGGGGTAGTAATGAATACGGTGCATTGGGTGATGGCACATTCACTTCAATGCTTGAAAACAACGATGGGCACGAGCCTGTAAAAATTATGAACCAAGTTGTTTATGTTACGGCAGGGAGTAACTTTGCAAT
>JGI24700J35501_10930528_pt1 | contig 15108 bp, 12 predicted proteins | sample TergutTh196P1_FD_35501 | JGI IMG/M metagenome (IMG submission 35501)
GAGGTTATACTGTCATTTGTGCAAGTGCACAACATAGGATAATGGTGAAGGATTGCTCAAAACCACCCATTTCCAGGCACATTATCTTTAAAAGGTGCTTTTCTCTGGTTTACACTTAGAAATTCTTTAACAGACAACTGGACACATATCTTCCTCTGAGCAAATCCTGTTCCAAGTGCAGTCAGTTATCTATTTGACTGATATTTGTTCTTCATCTTTACTAAGTACTGACAGAGGTCCCTTAGAAAATTTTGAAAATCAGCTACTTAATCAAAACTGTAAGGTGGACCTTGGGATATTGTACATTCTCGCTGTCGCTTTCTTGGCTACACCCCCTTGAATCTCTGGTAAACCTGCCTCTAAATCTGCAGGGTTGTAAACACTTTTCTTTGCCTACTTTCTTCTTAATTCTCCCAGATGTAACCCTACTATGTTAATGAATAAAAAATAAGAAAATGTCATCAGGCAACATTTTTGGCACTGTCAGCAACTATAGAATTTGCAGTAGTTGGCACAATTCACAGTGCTTTGGTATCCCATGCCAACTACTGTTGAATTTCATTATAAGCACATAGAATTCAACTGGTGATTTGTTGATCAATTAGGTAAATGTACAGGTAAAAAAATTACTTAAGGACATATGGCAATTTTATAGTTATTGGCACAGGATGCCAATGACTACAATTTTGTAGTTCTTCATTACGGTTGTTGGCACTCCGCCCATTTTTGATAACTAGCAATAACACCATCCACATGGAGATCTGATCATACAGAACAAATCTTAAGGAAAATATGTGTGTGAGGTTTGTAAAGCTGTTATGTACCAAAAAAAATAAAAAAAATAAAAATAAAAATAAGAAATTAGAAAGTGATGTGCCGAAACCTTACCTTAAGAAATCGCCCTTCTTTGCTCATGCTGTTAACAGCATTTGATTTCAATCAGCCATGATGTTGAACAACGTGCTTCCGGTTGGTAACTCAGGTACCACATGGAAGACCAACATCCATGAATTGAAATATCATTCACAGATTGCACCATTATGGCTGAAAACCTCATTACAGTGCAAAGAATGAAAAAACGCTACTAACTGTCACAGTGCCAACCACTCTATGTTTTCCCCTACATGGTAGAGAAAATTCTCATGTCTTTCAAGGTCCATTAATAGGGTGCAGTAGAGGTGATGTGTGCTTTACATGCATGTTGAATCATTGAGCCATTATTTCAGAACACTGTGAACTCATATTGGTACATTAGCAACATATTAAATCCCTTGTTAAACAAATTAACACATGAACAAAGGCTATATAAATATTTCCAATGCTACAATAATACTACTTTTCAGTCCATGCTCACTGTATATAAGATGTAAGAAAATGACAAAATCAGGATATGAAAAACTTCAGTCAAGACAGCAAGTAAATTTTAATTTTAAACCAGGTACCTCCCAAATACAAGTCTAGAAATGGTAATATGACACCAACTTGCATGCAATTATCCATGCTATTGATTATAAAAAAATAATCATTTTGTTTCTGTAATTATGATAAGGAGATTTGCTCCAGCAGGCCACATTGCACAGTGAAACTAACAAAAGGCAGGAAAGAAATGTTTGTGGATCTAATTAACACTTTACCTTTTTCAACTTTCTGTGATGCTACAGGTCTGAACAGCAAATTCATTTCTTTCTGATCTTTCAGTTTCTTCTCCTTTTCAATTTTCTTCAAATCATCAGTCTTTTTGGTATTTCCACCACTTTTAACCTGATGTTGTACTTGTTGAATAAATCGTTGCTGCTTTGCCCCTTTCTTGTTTTTTAAGCCAAATGTTTTGTCCTGCAGGAATAAATATATCTGGATAAAAAAAACAGACATGGAGGCCATAATACAACGTACCTTGAGATTACAATCACATGTTATGGTGAATACAGAATTAACTTAAATAAGTAATTAAAAAATAAAACTGCCACGTTAAAAACATGGGGGACTTCAAGAAGTCGCTATTATCTTTCCTACCAAAATGCGCATTCCACACAGTAGAGGGGCGACACGTTGTATTAAGTAGCGGTATATGCTACACAAACACTTAAAGACACTGCCAGCAGGTTCGTGCGAAATGTCGCTAAATTTATATTAAACTGCACGACTTTATATCACAGAGCAAGGTAATTTTCATATTCAACCTCTGTTGGTATGCAAAAATGATTTTTTGGACTATGCTGTGTTCTAATTGAAATTACGCTGAAATTCTGAGTTTACGTTGTTTAGAGTCATGTATCTTAACGGACGTGTCATATAAAAATAACCAGAACACATATGATAGCCTGAACCGTATGTATTAAACTAATGTAGTTAATGTGGAACACATTTCTCTTATGTGAACCCTTACATGACGAGGGGTCGTTGGCAGCTAAACCAATTTTGTGGTGTTGTCAACAAGCAGTACAAAGCCGATGATCGCTTACCTGTCACTTTCCATCCAAACACCTTCATTCCCACGTGGAACAGTTATCTAACTAGTGAGATTACGCAGCAGAGCGGAGAGGTTCAGTGGAAAGCAAGCAACCAACAGCCTTTAAAACAGACGTACTTACTTCTATGATTTTTTCCTTCTTCTTTTCAATCGTCTTTTTACTGGGCTGAGCCGGCTTCGGTTTGGGTGGCATTCTGTCTGGTATTTGCAACTACCAGCCTGTATTACGAACCAAATTTTTGACAATAACCAACACAACAAAACATCTACACCACCACTGCACGAAACAGCCGACAGACGAAAATCAGACTAGTTTCAACTCTTTTATCTGTGGCTCGTGCCACCTTAAATAATCCGTGCTATGTAGATCATCCGTATACTATGTACAAGACTTATAAGTGTCAGCTTAAAATTTTCATGCAACTGTGAGTTAATTCACAATTGTTTATAAATTAAAACCTCAATAAAATATGCGACAAAAAAGAAACATTACTTTGGCAAATTGGTTTCTTCACTTAATAAAGTACTGAGCACTAGTATTCGTTTTTAATTGAAAGGTTGGGCAATGAACTGGTACGTACGTGGTGGCATGGGCACAGATGGGTATGGGTATCACAGAACATGTAGTATACTAGTATTTTAGATCGTTAATCTGTGTACTAGATGATCTGTGGGTATGGGCTATCAAGTGCCAACCCTGCGAGCATGATCTGTGCATGCGAGGAATAAGTGTGTCGAAGTGTGTTTTGTATGTATTGTGTGAGTTATAGAGGTAATATATTTAGTGTGAATTTTTGGTGGTTTCCTGCCGGTGCTTTATTAAATAGCATGTTAGTTTCGTAAGTTGCGTGGTTTATTATTGCAGGCACTGTGTTCGAATTTTTATAATGGCCAAGTTTGATCTGACTTCGCGTATGGGCCAGTATTTGGACAGGCATTTGATATTTCCACTCCTCGAATTTCTGTCTGCTAAGCAGGTGAGTGAGTTTGAGAACGTATTTACAAATGTAATTTGTAGAAAATAGGAGCTGATGGGCCTTATTGGTACTGTTGTACTCTAACCTTGCCTTTTTGCAACCACTTCGGCTGTGATTTCGTTTTCACAGTAACATGAAATGGTCTTTAGAATATGGATCCCAAACGCAAGCAAATTATTCGTACCAGATGCGAGTCAGACACGTTGCTATCGAGCTGCGCTCGGTCCCAAGATACTGCATTGTTTTCACTTACAGTGTATACCCTAACACTGATGAGCCAAACCTAGACGGTATTCAGAGATCCCAGTTTTGTAGAAAAGTTGATGGGTTTTAATATCACTAAACAATTGCTGCTTTATCATTTGTGTGTGGATCAGGGCTGGTTCAGACTCTATTCATGACACTGCTAACTGCACATATTTTTTTTTTAGTGACCATGCCTACAATTTTCATTTGAAGTTGGTAATATTCCTGTAATTCTCACATATGCAGGGTAGGATGTTGTGGAATTGGTAATTGAACCTGAATGTTGATGAGAGCCATGATCATTCGATGGTTAAGTCCTTGTCATATTCTCAAAACATGTTTTCTTAAGATGCAGTTTATATTACTTAGTTATGTTTCTTGCCTTCTGCAACTGGCTGTTTCACACAGCACATTGCTTTTTTTCACAATAAGAATTACATGTCCGGCCCATTATAATCTCCACCATTTGATTAATTGCTGTTAACAAAATTAACTTGCTTATTATGAATGAAGCTATTTTGCATCATATTTTATGGAAGATATTCTCTGAAATTTGTGGTTTATTTTTTACAGATATATGATGAAAATGAATTACTCCAAGTCAAGTTGGATATCCTGAGCAAAACAAATATGGTGGATTATGCTATTGATATTCGGAAGCAGCTGTATCCAAATGAGGAAGTTCCAGAGGTTGGTTAATGTTCTTGCAAGTCCTCGTGTGGACATCTGTATGGTCTTTGATAATATCTAAAGGAATTACTGGACTGGGAGTTCAGTGGTTCCTGTTAGGCTTTTTGCTGTCTGAAAAGTTGACTTTTTTTTTTATTTGTTACAGTTTGTATACAACCCGTATTTCAACTGTCGGTGTGGAGTTAAGTTTAAATATAAATTATGGTGAATAAGATGTTACAGAACATTGTGAGAGTATTACACGTACCAGTATTGCAAAAGTATTGGTGAAGGCACATTTTCCTGAAACACATCTTACAAATGTGCAAAAGCTTGTATTAAGTACTGAAGATTTATGAAAAACAGAGTGTAAGCCTAAACTGTTCTGTGATCACCATTAACTGACCATAACAACAGCTGCAAGCGTAAATTTTAAAAACACCATACTGTATTGGAAATTTATGATTGTGGATACTTGTCAGAGGAGAATGACATCAGAATTTTTTAGTGCTATGCCTGTATATCTTAACTTCATCTGTTTTACATACTCTATATTCTTTATTGAGGGGGCAAGGTAGTGCCGCATCTTTGATTTGCTGGCATTGCATTATAACAAACTGATGTACAGGCAGTTCTCAACTTTTGTACATTAGATATTGCCACCCCAGCTGCCTTTTGTACATGGAATTCAGTGAATCATGCATCATCTGATGAATATGCCTGCCGACTAACAATTCAGTTTCATCAGTGTTGCGATTGTAGTCTATACAGCAGTTTATGTGCAGTTGTACAAGTATTTTATTGTGTTTTGTTGTTGTGATTAACTTGGAAGGCATTAGGCATACCAAAGGTGTAAATCTTTATCCTCAATGTCACTCATTGTATTTAAGCAGGTCAACTGATTGTTCATTTGTAAAGGAAAGGAACAAAATTGGTGAACATGTATGAAAAGCTATAAATAATGATTGTATCTGCAAGGCAAGGTGTGTTGTCAGAGGAAGTGAAGAAATTACTTTAGAAAATTGTCCACTCTCTATTTTTAATGTTGAAGCTAAATTTGTAATAATTTACATAATCATGTGCACCATAAGTAGGGACTTGATAATATTGTTTGCCCTTTGGTTACAGTACCTCACATATGGCATATGAGTATATTATTTGACTTTCATACATATTGACCTATTTGTATATGTAGAGGACTGTATTACTATCGTCAGTTGCTAATGATTGAGATATTGATTTGCAAGGCTACCAAAGAAATTCTCATACGGGCATTTCTTATATGTTGATGTTTTGAGTATAATTCCAGGATATGAAAACACGGCGTCTGAATGTTGTGCACCAGCTGCAAGAATTAAATGACAGTTGTGACCCAATTCTGTCACTGATGACAGATGATGAATTAATGAAGAAAATGGAGACCATGAGGGATTCTAGAACTTTAATGAATTTTCTGCAAGATGAATTGGGGGTAAGGTCTTTACATTAAACTGTAGCTGCTGATGTCTTGCAGCATGTCATCCTACAAACGGGCACTCAGATTGCTCTACCATATGACACATTGATTCCATCTGTTGTCTTTGCAGCAAACTATCATTCACAGTGACAGTTACAGAAGTTTTAGGAAACTACAAGTTAGAAAAACATTATGGATTTTACTAAAGGAAATATTTTGGCTATGGTTTAAGATTTAAAATTTGTAAGTATGGAATTTTAAACATTGAAGAGATAGCTTACTGTGAAAGAATGCATGCTGTTCTCATGAAATCACTGAAAATCAATTGAATCTTATCTCTAAACATCATTGTTTTGTTGTTACCATTCCTTTATATTTGGGAGGACAGAACAAGTGTTCTTACTGGGGTCTTACTCTGTCCTTCCAGGCAAACATTTTTTATTAGTACTGGAGGTCTGACGGACATCCAGCTTGTCATAAACTTGTAGTTTCTAATGTAGAAGTATGTAACCACTGCAGTTAAATTAAATAAACCAATAACCAAACCTTGAATTCCTTCATACTCTTGAATGTACTGTATGATGAGAACAAAACTTCTGTCCAGTGTGAGGCCAAGATGATGGAGAGTATGTACAAGTTGGCAAAGTTTCGCTATGAGTGTGGAAACTACTCCCTCACCACCAGCTATTTGTACTTCTACATTCTTGTGATGCCAACCAGTGATAAGGTAACTTCTGCTTTATTTTCATCAGTAATGTGATCAGGTTGCATGCTGAGTGTTGTGGTCTGAGATTGATGGTAAAATCAAAGGAGCATCTTAGTATTGACGGTGAAGGATTATTTCTGGTTGATGTTTGGGTTAAGGGTGTAATGTAATGGGGACTAATGAAGGAAGATTCATATCGGCTGTAATGTATTTCATGAGGTGGACAAATTTTGCATTGCCAGACATGTAATAAACATTGAAGTAAGAAGAGTTAAAATCTTGCTGATAACCATTGTTGAGCACCAGAAGATAAAGTGGAGGAGTTTTTCAATCCATAGAATGAAGGTCTTTAGGATGAGCTTAAAAATTCATAGCTTCTTTTTGTACTGTTATAATGAGCCAAATGCAAGGGAGGATAATTGATAAAGAAATGATCATAAAATTATGTTTTGAATTTAAAACCATTTTTTAACTGGCTAATAAGTAGAAGAATTTGAAAATTTTCATTATAATGTATATATTTTAACTAACACGTGTACACCAGCATACACAAATACTGGACAGAAGTCTTTCCATACATTTGAGTAAAACTGAATTTAGTGTCTATACAAAAATCTTCTGGGGCCAGGATAGTGCAGTCGGTATAGTGACTCGCTATGGCCTAGATGGGCCGGGGATCAAATTTCAGTGGGTGCCACATTTTTCGCACCTGTCCGGACCAGCCCTGGGATTCACTTAGCCTCCTGTACAATGGGTACTGGGTCTTTCCCTGGGGTAAAGTGGCTGGGGCATGGCATTGACCACCCACCCCCATCTAGCACCAAGGTTGAAGGAATAATAGAGCTATACATCTGTTCCTCCTCTGGGTTGTCGTGGCCTGTTCTAGGGTGAACTTTACCTTTACATTTACAGAAATCTTTTAATTTTTTATCACATTGAGGTTCTCATAGCACTGTTGAAGAGTTTATCCTACTGCGACATGACAGCATGTAGATGGAAAATCTGCCATTTTAGGAACATACATGGTGTCTTATCACAAAAGACTTGAATATTTACATTTGTTGTTGTATTACATATTTCATACATTTACATATCAGTTGTTGAAAGTATTTCTTGGAAGCTCTGTATTAACATACAGTATTCCTTGCCAGCTGAACTGCACTAAGAACACAAACTGTGTGGCTGTACATTCAAAGCCCAGTTTTAAGGCTCTGTTTTATATTCACACATATTGATACAAAGAATTCTGCTCTCTTTATCATTCACAGTGTTCCCACAGTATCTACTTTGATATTATACATCAGCAGTTCAGTGAAGTAAAATGACCAAATAAGCTAACTTTCTGATGATTAATTATAACGTACTTGTGTTTTTCCACAGAATTATTTGAATGTGTTGTGGGGAAAACTTGCTTCAGAGATTTTGTTGCAAAACTGGGACACAGCACTGGAAGATCTGAACAAGCTCCGTGAATATATTGACAATAACTCATTTGGATCAGCTCTGCAGAGTTTACATCAGCGAACATGGTTTATTCACTGGAGTCTGTTTGTCTTCTTCAATCATGAAAAAGGGAGGGATCTTGTTATTGAGATGTTCCTCTACCGGCCACAGTAAGTTAGTACTTGTGACTGTGTTGACAGAATGTGTATATTTACACAGGTGGAATTTACAGGTGGACAGTACTGCACATTTAATGGCATATGCCTGGACACATCAGTGACCATTCTCTTGTACACTTTTCTGTCATTTTGAATTACAATTCTGAGGAAGGTGTAAGAGTGAGACATACGTTATTTCCCTTCTGGAAGAAATTTTGTTTATTCATGTTTCTAATTTAGGCAGATTGAATTCATTTTTCTAATAGTCATACAAATTGTTCTGACATTAGAATATGATTTCATAATATCTGTCCAAACAAGAATTGCACTAATCATTATTGTTAAAGAGTGGCACATGATCTTTGTATTTGTAGGTACCTAAATGCAATCCAGACTATGTGCCCTCATATTTTGCGGTATCTGGCAACTGCTGTCATCATCACTCGGTCCAGGCGGAGTGCCCTTAAAGACTTGGTGAAGGTTATACAGCAGGTAAGCTGTCTGTGAGTGGTATGTTACTGGAATTTTACCCCACCAACAGTGTAAATGCCAGAAAGGTCAAAAGTATGTAATCGCAGGTAGTAAAATAAGTAAAATACATTCTTATGGCTAGTGCACTTATACATAGTCATAAAGTTTCAGTAACATTTGTTTTGCTAAGAGAAATATAAATTCATATGGTTATACACTTTACTTTGAGAAAAAACTGAGATGAAGCATCAGCACTTTGCTGGTTCCTCAGCAGACACAGTGAACTAACGTGATTGCCTGTGCACAAAACTTACGCATTCTTTTAATTTGTCCCATGGTAATTCTAACATACGCTTTACTAATGTTACGGGACATGAGTTAAACACATTGATACCTTCATTTAAATGAATTATTTTCTTGTTTGTGGTTGCAGGAGTCCTACACTTACAGGGACCCCATTACTGAATTTGTTGAACATCTCTATGTCAACTTTGACTTTGATGGTGCTCGACAGAAGCTTCACGAGTGCCAGATGGTTCTATTCAACGACTTTTTCCTTATTGCGGTTTTGGATGAGTTTGTTGAGAATGCCCGGCTTATGATTTTTGAGACTTTCTGCCGAATACATCAGTGCATCAGCATTGGGTAAGTAAGCTGTGATAGGAATGAGATGTTGAATCGTGGTTGAAGGTAAATATGATTGGTCGCATTGAGGGTCACTGGAATCATTATGTATGCAGATATTAGTTGTGAGCTTGAAAATTATCAGTGAGAATGGAGAGTACCAACTATTCGTTTCTTGCATCTCCTGTTTATGTGAGTTCATAAACTAATGTGTATGAGGAGTAGGAGAAAAGCATAGGAAGGCAATAGTCACCAGAACATATGTGAGGGAGAAAGGCTCTGGAACTGGAAGTTTTCAGTGTACGAATTCATAGCACTTGAATACGAAGAAAATGAAAGGAAAGTATTGAAACCCCTGTTAATACAAAATTCCAAGTATTGTTCTTTAATGAAATGCTGCTTTTACTTCCTTCATGTTACACTTTGCCACTCTCATTATGAGACAGATGTAACCTGCAAATTACATATAATGGTTACACACTGTGAGAAACAATCATTAAAATGGTTGTAATTGGGACCTTTGAAGTTGTTTGTTTTAAAATCTGTAATTTCTGTTCCTTTCAGTTTAGATTTGCCTGTTATTTCTGTTCTTTGCACATCATATTTTTCTGTTCATATTAGTTTTACTCTGAAATGAACGGATATTTGAGTACTAACATGTTTGTCCCTTTTTTTAGTTATCTATATTATACTGGTATTCTGTATATTTTGTGTGGTTGTTTTAGCATACTACAGTCCTGTTTTACCATAGCAGTAAGACATTGATACTAAACAATGAATAATTACAGAATGCTGGCAGAAAAACTGAACATGAAGCCAGAAGAGGCTGAGTGCTGGATTGTAAATCTGATTCGGAATGCACGTCTTGATGCAAAGATTGACTCTAAGCTTGGTCATGTTGTTATGGGAACACAGCCCTTGTCTCCATATCAGCAGCTCATAGAGAAGATAGATTCCTTGTCTGTTCGGTCTGAGGCCCTCCAGAATCTAATAGAAAGGAAGCTGAAAGCTCGGACACAAGACGTAAGGAATTATTTATGTATCTGCTCTGGTGCAGCCTCACTTAGTACTTGATAGCCGATTGGAATCAACATGATAACTGTGAACTGTCCTGTATATTAGAAACAAATATTACTGGACTATAATTTGAACACAACAGTGTGTGCAGATGATCAGCATTCTAGTGGATGAACTAAATTCCATCTTGCTTTTGGATTTTAAATCCACATTACCTAAAATGTACAGAATCAAATTCAGGTTGTCTGGCTAATGTAAGGTAATATACGTCTTGTTTTATGAATGGCTTATTATATTTGAAAAATTAACATATGTAGTTTCTTTTATTAAGAATGTTGTGTTTCTTAAGGCTGACATGCCTCTGCATTTGATCCTACACTTTCCTATTCTTGTTTTCTGCCTGTTTGTGATACAGATGGGAATTTGTTATGGTAAGCCAAATTGTGTGTTAATATTCTGCTATTTGTTGTGTTGCAGATGCGGTGGGGAGCTCAAGACTTTTAAGGCAGATGTGAATAATAAGCACTGTGCACATTAATTAGATGTGCATACTTGAACTGAGCATCATTTTTTAAAACATTTTTTTCTTATATTTAATCCTTGTACCATATGCAACATGAGATACTTGGAAAGTGTTTAATACAGTGTAAAAATTCCTGTTACATAAAATTTTCGGCAGTAAAATTAAGTCCCGAAGGCAGGAGTGGGAAAAGTTTTCAGCATGAATGCTGTTCTTATTAATTTGTTCTTTAAGACTGTATCATTGGTTTCAAGGAAGAAGTCACTAACTACATTCTACAAAACTTCAAAGAAAGGTGACTTTCATTTTTGCTCTGTAGATAGTGAACAGGCTTATATCATACACGGCAGTAATTTTAAAAATCTTACATTATCATCGTCATTCAGTGGGCTACTAAAGGCAAAAATGTCAGCAGATGACTCTTTCCATGATGCCAGCAATGTTTACTGTAATTTAATGTCTTACTGCCTGTTCCTCTATAGCTGTCACAAAGGTTTCCATTTCCAGGTGTACCTCTTCATGTTTAAGGAATGCATTCAATGCAGCTTTTGTTGACTTACGTTGACTGACATCATAGGTGTGCCAGATGTGATTTGACTTGCCTTCAGGCCACATTTTACCTTCTTCTATCTTACTAGTGCTGCGATGTCAGCAGTATTATCTTGCAAATTTAATTATGTATACAAAGTAGCTATCAGCAGCATATACTTACGTGTGGACTTCTGTAACATTGCTTGTGAAGAAGTATTCATGGAATGAGACTTTAAGGGAGAGGAGAAAGGAAATTATCAAAGCATTTAGAAGGTTCCTGGACTTAACAAAAAAAATTTTTTGCAATCCTGCCATAAGTTATGTATAATTTTCTTAAAATTGCCACCTTATGTGTTAATGTGACCTAGTCACTCAGCAGGCAGGAGGACAACTGATGATAAAACGGTACAAATATTGAAACAATGTCTTCAAGAAAAGCTTCACCAAAGTCTCAAGCATACATGTGCAGATGTATGTGAAGACACATGGTTATAAAAGTGGTGTTAGTGTTTGGCCCTAAATTAGTGCTAAGTGTTTGTTTTATCCTGTGGGACAATATGCTGCATAACAGTAGCTGTAATAAAAGAGGCAGCTGCAAAATGTATGTGTATAGCTGGAGTAATTCCACAAAGTCCTCATGATTTTAAATGACAACCTTCAGCACGGGTGTCACAAACCATGTGGTCCTCCTACCGTAGGCCACCCACTTACAACTGCTATGTAGGTAGACAGCACACCATCTCAACCTTCCATTCAGACAACAGTCACAGTATTGATCAAGTACAAGAGCTGTAACCACCAATGTTGCCGCTGAAAGGTGGAATTACTTTTGCTTTAAATGAACATTTTTGCACTCGCTGATATTATCCCTTGCATTCCATGCATTTTTAATCCTAAACACTTAAAAAAAAATACACTCTTAAAGAATGTATCTGTCTACCTTTTCCCAAAATTCAACTGCCATCTTGAAATCAGTGGGGTAGGAAACCCAAATGCACCTTTTATTGAAGTGGTAGGTGCAATATGGCATTTTAACTAGAATCAATTTTCAGACAAATTTCTATACCTATTTCAAGCCCCTTTAGACACATATTTTGAAACGGAGACCTATAGTTGTAAATTTAAAAAAAGTTTGGAAACATCATGGCATTGTGGGACACGGTTTTTCCTTTTGTCTTTTGAGAACATTTGAATCACTGGGACAGTGTTTTTGCTGTTTGGCTATTAAAGGTCAGTAACTTTTTGTCATGATCTGCAATACACGTACCACATTTGTTGTTAAGTCAGTCTCTCAGTATGATCATGAATTATCCCAACTGGCATTACTGCCACTCACACTACACAGTAAAAGTAAAGTAAAGGTGTCACGTAACAGGCCGAGGTGGCCCTAGGGGTTCTGGGTAGGTTAAGGCCCCAGATCATCTCGATGTTGGGGACTACAAGGGTGGTAGGTCGTCAGCCATATGCACTGGCTGCCTTTACCCCAGGAGAAATTCCTGGAACTCATTTTCAGAGGCTGAGTTAACCTCACAGCACATGGTTTTGTCAGAAGGAATCACAGAAAAAATCCCCAGTGACACCACCGGGAATCGATCCTGGGACCGTCCGACTAGTGGCACAGCATCTTAACCACTATGCCACCCCAGGCCCCACACTACACAGTAGCCCTTCTAATTCTGGGTTCGTCAGCCCTTCTGGAAAATGTACTGTTGTTCTGCATTCTGAATGTGACAACAAGCTGCATCCAAATCTGTGTCACTGATTTCTGCAAACCACTGCTCACAGTTGCCACACATCATCCAACTTGTATGTGACATTCCGTTGTCTGACCCATTGCTTGACATTGCACCAGATGTGGTCAGTGACATTGAGATATGGATGCTATGGTTGTAAATGGAGAACCGTGTCCGTGAGCACTCCATACATAATCAAGAACATATCTCTTGTACCTCAGTTTATGCAGTTTTATAAGGGCATACAGTTTCGTCTTCAACAAGTCACCAGTGAGTGGTATTTTGTTTTTCAACAACAGGTTCTCCATATCTTCCTTTCTTGATGAAGATGTTGGACACTTCTCAATTAGCACACTATGATAAGCAGCATTGTCAATTATGAAAACATGCTGGTGGGGTAAATTTAAAATTAGTTTCTTTTGAACCCACAGCATATAATTATCACCGTTCATTTCTTTGAGATAGTACCCAGTTGTTTGCTTAGACTTAAAAATTAGTAATGCACCAGGAATAAAACCCATTCTCCCCCATGTACAATGATCAGCTGCTGCACCATTGAGGTTGGCACCATGCATCCCTGAGCAACATCATCAGACCATACTATGTAGTGTGCGAGCTGTGGATGTACCTCCTGTCACTGTATACAATCACAGGACTGTCTCTACGAAATTTAGTAATTTCTTGCAAAAAGGCCACACACAGACACATCTGACATCTCGTTATTCCGTGAGAATATGCCTGATGTCTTGCATTTTCCTCCATTGAAACCCAAGTGCTGTGAGTAGCTTTAACAAACTGGATATTTGTCCTTTGTATCCAATAATCTCCTGTAATGTGGCCAGCATTGCCTTAACTGTTCGTAGCCTTTTTTCATGCAAACAGAATTTGTGTGTTGTTCTACACACTACACACACACTGAAATTGTTACCTTTTGTACATGGTCAGGGGAGGTTTTTATTCCTTTCTAGTGTGTTTTATGAGGTGGCTGCCTCAGCCTGCAAATTTAGCATTTCCCTCTATATTTTTTTTTTGCACTTTTTGAGACTCATGTTGCAGATGCAACATGTTGTGCACCTTCATGACTGGGATAACAGATTTGTGTTAATCTGCCTTGTTCTGCATGAACTGCAGCACATTCTCTACAACCCTCCTGTGTCTCACCTTTCAGCATTTTCCTGTAAACTCGGCACTGACTGACTACTCATCTTCTGGCCAGTGATGTGTCATTCAAGCATGAATGGTTACACAAGAATACTTGCAATTCCACTGCTCTGACTGCAGAAACACACTATCTATGTGCACATGACTTCACCAACTCTCCCCACTTGCTAAATGAGCCTAGGTTTGGTAAGAGTAGCTATGCCTGAAGCTGGAGACTTTGTGAAATCACTCCAACCACATATTACTCTCATTTCATGTTTTCCCCAGTTTAACTTCAAAAGAAACTGTTCCCATCTAACTGCAGGGTACAGGGGAATAATCTTGTTGCTGCCCGTTTTATGAGGCAGAAAAGAGCTTCGTTTTCTCTTTTTCATTGCTTCTATTCTGTTTATTGGATGGCCTACATAAAATTTCTTTTAATCAGATAATGTGTTTACTCCCTATGGCTCATGCCATTAGATTTCACCACAGACTATTTGCATACACAATATTCCTTTATTAAACTATATTTTGAGGCCAATAAGGATCGAGAATACAATAAACAAGTCAAAAGATGGCATTCCTGCTGTTACCAAACATATATCTATTTGAAGAAACACACACCAACAATTAAGAGACTGAAAACTGACTAAAAACTGAAATAGAACAGAAGGATTTATAGACACACTTAAGTGATCTTACCATACGAAATAAATCAAGGGAGTCAACATGATAAAAATGTCAGTGGGATTGAAACTACAACGAAAGGGAAATTGTGAACGATAAGAACACGGGACCAAGAGACGACAGATGATAATGGTAAGGAAATACATGAGAAGGAACTGAGATGTGAGCAAAAATCGTATCTCGCATTCCATTCTCCAAGGATATGAGGTAAGAAGCTGTGCATGAAATATAACAGAAAAGGCAGATGGTGGTCATCTGCC
>JGI24700J35501_10930527_pt1 | contig 15077 bp, 10 predicted proteins | sample TergutTh196P1_FD_35501 | JGI IMG/M metagenome (IMG submission 35501)
AAAATGAGCCGTGAGCCGTGAGCCGTGAGCCGTGAGCCGTGAGCCGTGAGCCGTGAGCCACAAGGCTTGTTTTATTGCAAAATTAGCAACAAGCACCAAAAAATAAACAAAAGAAAGCGAGAAAAAAATGAAACAACTTTCAAAAAAAGCAATAGCACTAACAATGACCGCTATTTTGGCGATTTTAATGTTGCCATCCCAAACACAAGCACAAGCAGCAACACGTTCACGAACAATCTCCGTGTTTCGTGTTGAGGGAAGAAATTCCCATGTATATCGACCAAATGGGCAATCTGTGCGAGCCAACCGCAACTTGCGATTAAGCAACGGCGATTCTCTTGAAACGGGATTTGCAACTAATTTGTACTTGCGAATGGATATGGAATCTCTAATAAAAATGGATTCCAACAGCTACGTTAATGTAGGAATGGATCAAAATATGTTAAATTTGACGGTTGAAAAAGGCTCGGCATTAGCCAATGTAGCCGAACATCGAGACGGACAAGAAACAATATTAAACGTTGGCGGCGTTTCGTTGACCGTTCGCGGCACAATGTTCACAATCGGGCACGGCACAGATTTTGTATTTATTGCCATGCTTTCGGGCAGTGGCGAGGTTGACGATTTTATTTTGGAAAGCGGACAAGTTTTAACAGCGTTTCATCCGCAAGATATTGGACACGTGGAAATTACTGGTCAAATTGTCAACGAATGGAGAAACCAAACCACCGATACAAATCTTGCAATAAGCACGTTGCATTTGGAAGATTTGAACTATTTCACGTTAAACTCCATTTTGGATAACGAAGATTATTTGCTAGAAAATAGCAATTTTTTTGACGAGGAAATTTTTGAGCAGATTCCAGTTTTAGTAGAAGAAATTAGAGAATTTGAAATGCAAGATTTGCCACGACCAGGACAAATCATACATATCAACGCAGAGCAGAGCGGAGAAGATGTATCTTTGTCAACCAATATAGCAAATTTGCCAAATAATCCACAACATACACATCCGCCAGGCGGAAATCCAATAAATACGCCACATCCAACAAATGTGCCGCCAACAAATACGCCGCATCCAACAGCACAGCCAACTCCCGAGCCAGAAAGCACGCCAGAACCAACGCAACCGCCACAAATAACGCCATCGCCAACGCCGACAAGTGTGCCAACTTTTCCGCCGTTTCCAACGCCAACTCCGCAGCCCACCGAAACGCCGAATCCTACACCAACGCCAACGGCTACAGCAATGCCAACGCCTACGCCAACTCCTACTCCAACTCCAACGCCAACTCCAACTCCTACTCCAACGCCAACTGAAACGGCAACGCCAAATCCAAATGCGTTCCCAGGAGCAGGTAGTGGCACGGAAAACAATCCATATATAATTGTTGATGTTGCAGGGCTTGAATGGATAAATTCTTCGTATGCACAAAACGCCACAACTAGAGCGGTAAGTTTGAATTTTGAGTTGGGGCAAAATATTACAATTCCTACTGATTCCAGTTTTCATGGTATAACCGAAACTTTCAGCGGAGTTTTTGATGGAGGAAATCATTATATCAGTGGCTTTTCTGCAAACACTGTTACCAATGGTACAGGCGGATTTTTTGCAAGATTGGAAAATGCTGAAGTTAAAAATTTAGCATTATTTTCTACGACCTTAAGAGGAACTTCTACAACGAATATTGCTGGATTGGCTGTTAATGCTGTTAATAGCTACATTTTTAATATATTTGTTGAAGGCAGTTTATATAATGGAAATATGGGCGGTGGCATTGTTGCCCATTCAACAGAAAATACTGTAATTGAAAATGCTGTTTTTGCGGGTACTATAACTAATGTTTCCAATGCTGGCGGTATTGTTAGCGCTCCATTTGACACAATTATAGAAAATGTAATTTTTGACGGCGAAATAAAACACGAGACAAACCACGCAATGGCGATGTATAGCGGCGGTATTGTTGGCAATGCAAATGACACTACTATAAATAATGCAATTTCTATCGGAGACATAGTGGTAACTACTTATGATACTTTCCCTAGCATTGCTAATTCTTATCAAGGCGGAATTGCTGGCGTTACTGGAGGTTTTGTTCAAATCAATAATGCTTTATCGTTAAACCCCTATATAGAGGCTTTTACAACAACTGGTCAAAACCGAGGTGCAGGTAGAATTATAGGTAACTTGACAGGAGATCTTAGAGCGTATAATGGTTTTGGACATGAAAGTATCTCGGTAGTTCCAAATTCGGGATTTAACGATATGGATGTAACCACTGCCGATTTACAAGATAGAAACTGGTGGGAAAACATTTTTGAATTTGATTTTAGCATATGGCAATGGAACAGAACAAGCGAAAATCCATACGCATTGCCAACTTTGCAAAGTATGATGTTTGCCAATATTCCGATTCCGCAAATACCCGAAGAATTTCGCCCAATAGCGACATCTGATCCAATGAGTTTTGATTTTCCAATGGCTGAAACTTCCACCGAAGATACAACGCAGTCCAACGGCAACGATTATCCACAGCAAGGCGGCGAAGACGAATTTTGGGATATAAATTTGGGCGATTTGCTAACGTTAACCCCCGAAGTTGGGCTTGACGAAAACGGCAATCCAATAATAACAATGCCAGAATTTCCAACGGTTGACATTGACGATGAAGAAGACGAAACCGAAGAAGAGAATAATAACAATCCAACCGAAACCGAACCGCCACAAGAAGGCAGCGACGACGAATTTTGGGATATAAATTTGGATGATTTGCTAACTTTAACGCCCGAAATTGACCCAATCGATAATGTCGACAATGGCGAAAATATTGACAACAGCGACAAAAAAGAAAGTGAAGCGAATATCGAAATAAAGAAAGACGACAATTTGGAAGACAATAAATCGGAAGAAGAACTTTTCCAAACTTAATAAATTCCAAAAAATTATGAAATAATCAAAGTTTTTATACAAAAGTGGCTTATAATTGCAACTTGCAAAAATCCAAAGTAAGCCATAAATATGCGAATCATCTGTGAAAAATTACGCTTGCTAAATGTAGGGGCGGATAATATCCGCCCGTTATGACTTGCGGGCGGATATTATCCGCCCCTACTATAAGCATCAAAAATACTATAAAAATTCAACTGCTGATTTGCATTAAAAAGGAGATAACCATGTATTGCGTAAAATGTGGCACAAAAATAGAAGAAACCTTGACAGCTTGCCAAAATTGCGGCGAGCCAAAAATGGTAGCACTTCCTAAATATTTGGCTTTAATACAAGATTGCGTAACGACTATTCAGCAAACACTTGCTCGCAAGCCAGCAAATGCAGCGGCGGTTGCATATAATTCGAAAGCACCTGTTGGGATTGTCTTGTGTTTGCTGTATTTGGCAATTTTCACTGTGCTTTACCGAGAGGCTCTTAATAATGTTGTTGGCGAAATAACAGGGCTTTTTGTTGATACCGAAATGTTTCTGTTTCCCGTTATTGGCGGACTTGTTGGCGGAACAGTTGGACTTTTTATAGATACAGCCGAAATTTTATGGTTTTCGGTTATTAGCGAGATTATTTGGATTGGCGGCATTTTTGGCTGTATGGTGCTGTTGTGCAAGCTGTTTAAGGCGGAAATCTCGTTAAAGGCGATATTTAACATTTTGGGCGCAGCGACCGTGCTTGCAAGTTTAATTTTGCTGATAGCCGTTGTTGTAACAATGTTTTCGCCGATTGCAGGGTTTTTGCTGTCGTCGTCAACCGCTGTTGTAACTTGCTTAATTCTCTGCCTAGGAATTTGCCATCCAGAAATACGAAAAGCTGGGAAAATTCCAATTTTGGCATATTTACCTGTTGTTGTGATTTTTAATGTTGTGCATTTTATGGTTTGGTATAATATGTTGCAAGATATATTGGGCGAAAATTTTGGGATAATTGGAGAAGTGCTTGGGCGGTTTTTTTAAGGGAATTGTAGATTGTAGATAGTGTAGTAAATCAAAAAAACGGGCGGATAATAATATTCGTCCGTTTTTTACAAATTCAATTTTTCAACTATTGGTTTGCATTAGAAATCTCAAATAAATATGCCGAAAATTTCAAATCTTTTTCTACAAAAATGCCAGTTTTATACATATATGCTAGTTTTTCTAATAATATCGAACTGCGATTTATTTCTTGCAAAACACGTTTCGCAAGAAATTTGAATTTATTTTCCGAGTTTTTTATAACTTTTTTCGTTATTTTGTTTTCAGTATTTTTATTGTACGCTGGTGGAATTTTCCCGTTTTTCAACTGTTTTAATAAAAATTTTGACCTGTTAATAGTACGCACAACAAAATAAGGATTTTCTCCGTCTGCTAATTTCTCTTCAACATTTTCTATAACTTGCTCAAAATATTTTTTTGCCTTTTTGAGATTTTGTTTTGTGCCGATAGCATAAAAATAGCATTCGCCAAGTCGCAAGGCTAAACTGCTAGAAAACTCAAAAAATGACATTAAATTTTTCGAGTTTTTATACATTTCAAAGGCAAAAATTTTATCTTCTTCGACAAATTTTCCAGAAAAATACATATCGCCAACTTTATAAAAGCAATCCGCATCGCCCAACATTGCACCTTTGAAAAAATAGCCAAAAGCTGATTTATAATCCGCCGTTTCATCGTTTTCATCAAGATAACCCACTGGAATTTGCAACGCATATCCTAAATAGCGGAACGCTGTTGGATATAAATGTTCCGCCGCTTTTTCTAGCCAATAAAAAGTTTTTTCTCGATTTTTTGGAACGCCTTTACCAAATCTATATACCACGCTTAAATTTAGAAAAGCCCATTCAACGCCTTGTGCAGCAGCTAATTCGTAATATTTTATTGCTCGTTCTGCCCAATCTGAATCTATGTCGTCGCCTTGTTCAAAAATTATGTAATTGGCAACTTCCATTTGTGCTGTTTTATCGCCATTTTCGGCTTTTTCGATTTTTGCATACAAATTATCCATATTTACCTCCATTTTTATAAAATTATTCCAGTTTTTGATATTTTATTGTTGTTCCGCAATAATAGCAAGCACAGTTTCCAGTGTATCCATTTCAGGGCGATTAAAATAATGCGGCTCGGTTGGAAATTCTTCAATATTGCGGCCTGTGCTGTCGGTTATGTAGAATGTGTCCATTGAAATTGTGTGTCCTGTTTTTGGTAATTGGAAAAACGCACGTCCCCAACTGTTATGGTTTCCAGTTGTATCGCCTACTAAAATAAAACCAGCCTCTTTTGATAATTGTGAAAATATTGCTGCTGCTGAATACATTTCTGAATTTATCAAAACCCAAATATTTTCCGATAAAAAAGGCAATCTTAACGAAGTATTTGAGTTGGCTACAAATGTTTCTAAAATAAAGCCATATGCTAAATTTTCTAAATCTTTTTCATTTATATTTATAAGATTGTGATACTGTGCAAATTCTGTTGCCGAAACAATTTCATTACCAACAACATTTCTAATAAAAGTATTGTGCCTGGAAGTTACTCTACGGGCGTGTTCATAAGTAGCCATTGCTAATGAGCCACCAGTAATAAATGCAAATTCTCGTAAAACTAACGGTTCGGATATATTTGGACTTATAAAAGTTCCTAATACGTGATCCAAAACACCTCCAGGAAGATTGCGAAAATCTAAAATTATATGTTCGTACATTTGCACTTTTGAAATAAAATCTTGCATTTCTCGTTGTGTAACAATTCGGTCAAATGTATCTTCAAAGTATTGCGGCGGAATAGGTATTAGGGCAATCTTGTTTTCTTCAATAATGCTTGGCGAAAACGACAAAGGCTCGTATAATTGTGATGTACTAGCAGTCCCCGAAGAATGTGGTGGATTTACGGATAAATGAGCCAAATTAAAATATTGAAAAATTTTATAAACTAAAAAATGTTCAAAGTTTGTGGAATCTAAAGGGTACAAAAGTTCTAAATTTGTTGATAAGTCTTCGCTAAAATCATTCCACAAATTAGAATTATTTTTCATTCTTTCAGATACTCCAATAAATGGAAAATTTTCTTCCAACATCTGTAAAAGAAAATCAATATCATATGAAAAATCTTCGATACTTAAAAAAGCATTATTGGAAAACTCCCAATTTTCATTGGCGGTTTCTAATAACTCTTGAAAAATATTGCGTTCGGAAATTATCTCGGTATTATCGATGTTGGTTTCTATGGTTGGCTCAATATCGGCGTTACAAGCGACCAAAATAAATGTTAATAAAAATAATAAAAGTTTTTTCATAGTTTTGTAATCCTTTCTTTGAATATTAAAAAATTTTAACATTTAACTCTACTCCATTTCCGCAATAATAGCAAGCACAGTTTCCAGTGCATCCATTCCAGGGCGGTTAAAATAATGTGGCTCGGTTGGAAATTCTTCAATATTTCGGCCTGTGCTGTCGGTTATGTAGAATGTGTCCATTGAAATTGTGTGTCCTGTTTTTGGTAATTGGAAAAACGCACGTCCATTACTGTTCCAGTGGCTAGTTTGCTCGCCAACCAAGGTAAAACCTGCTGATTTTGCTATTTGTGCAAAAATTGCTCCTGCCGAACCGTTGTTTGGGCTTATCAAAAGCCAAATATTATCCGCCAAAAATGGCAATCTTGAAGAAAAATTTATACGCTCTGTTGACGATAAATTTGAAGGTTGCAATAAAGTTTCAATTATAAATCCATACGAGAAAGTGTCCAAATCGGCTTGATTTATGTTTGTTAAATTGTGTTGTGCTGCAAATTCTGCCACTGGCACAAGCGAACCAACGGTATCTCGTAACATAAAAAAGCTAGAGCCGCCTATTATTTGATTTCTTTGCGTTGTACGCAAGGCTTCGGCGTGTATGTTTCTCGGAAATTCGCCGTTTGTAATGAAAGCAAATTCTGTAATATGTAAAGGTTCTGATAAATTTGGCAATATAAAAGTTTCAACGGCAGTGTTAATAAATCCGCCACCAATGTGCGTAAAATCTAAAATAACGTGTTCGTAACCTTGAATTTGTGCAATAAAATTTTGCAATTCTTGCATATCTCTCAAAGGAACTTCGAAGTTGTTGAAAAATGCTGAATTAACAGGGATTAAAGCAATTTTTTCTTCTTCAATAATCATTGGCAACGAATTTGCTTGTTGGCTAAATTCAAATGATTCCATAAATGTGGATGTAGGTTCAACAAAATATCCTGGATTTACATCTAAATGAGCCAAACTTGAGAAAAATATATCATAAAAATAATATCTTATTAAATTTTCAAATTGTGCAGAATCTAAATTCATAGAATTTGCTTGAAAAATTAGATTTATTCTTAGACTTTCCAGTGGATTTGCAATTCCAGTTTGTCTTTCTGCAACTCCCATAAATGGGAAATTTTCTTCCAACGTTTGCACAAGAAAATCAATATCGTATAAAATATCTTCGATACTTAAAAAAGCATTATCGGAAAACTCCCAATTTTCATTGGCAGTTTCTAATAATTCTTGAAAATTGTTGCGTTCGGAAATTATCTCGGCGTTATCGATGTTGGTTTCTATAGTTGGCTCAATATCTGCGTTGCAAGCGACAAAAACAAATGTTAATAAAAATAGTAAAAATTTTTTCATAGTTTTGTAGTCCTTTCTTATAAATAAAAAGCCTAGAGGAATTACCCGTAGGCTCAATACAAGTTAATTAACGCCTACACTAAGAGGTATTGGTTGCGGTGGTGGATTAGTACCAGGTGGTCGCCAAACAGGGGGCATAGGTGTTGGTTCAGGAAGAATAACGATTGGTCGATGGTCTCCATTATTGGGATCGGGCATCGGATTAGGCAACATACTTGAAAAAGTCTCTATCTCGACACTTAAAGCACCGTCTTCAATTCCACTTGCAAAGGCAGTAACGCCACTTGCACCAAGTGCTAAAACTAAAGCCAAAGCACTTGCAATAACTTTATTTTTCATATAAAAACCTCTTTCTAATATTTGGTTAGCATTTCTGCCAACCTGCCACAAATGATTCTAACAAATACACTATATTACATAGTTGTGTATTTGTCAAGCATTTGCAAAAACTGTAATATAATTGTAACATTTCCCAATAAACAAAATGGCGAAAAATCCGCCCTTTTGCATTTTCCAAACTAAAGATTAAAGCTAATAAGCACAACATCGCCGTCTTGAAAAGCGTACTTTTTGCCATCGATTCGGACAATCTCACGTTTTGCAATACTTTTTTTGTCATTGAAAAATTTTAATATCAAACTCTACTCCATTTCCTCAATAATAGCAAGTACAGTTTCCAGTGCATCCATTCCAGGGCGATTAAAATAATGTGGCTCGGTTGGAAATTCTTCAATATTGCGACCTGTGCTGTCGGTTATGTAAAATGTGTCCATTGAAATTGTATGTCCTGTGTTTGGTAATTGGAAAAACGCACGTCCACAACTGTTTCTGTTGCTAGTTTGTTGACCTACCAAAGTAAAACCCGACTCTTTTGCTACATTTGCAAATATTGTCGCTGCGGAAAAATTGTTAGGACCGATTAAAAGCCAAATATTTTCCGCCAAAAAAGGCAATCTTGAAGAATGATTTGTAGGTTCTAATAAAATTTCTACTATAAAACCATAATCTAAATTTGATAAATCTTCTAAATTCATGTTTGTTAAATTGTGATTTTCTGCAAATTGTGTTGCTGGCACAAGTGGCTCGTTGGTAACAGCACGTAACGAATCGCTAAACGTCGACCTACCAATAGTGCGTGCTGTACGCAGGTATTCTTCATATGTCGCCATTGCAATTTCTCCATTTTTGATAAATGCAAATTCTTGAAAAAATAAATTTTCGGATAAATTTGGTCTTATAAAAGTGTCTACAGCAATTCCAAACCAACCGCCCCTTATATGTCTTAAATCTATAATAACGTGTTCATAACCTTGAATTTTTGCAATAAATTCTTGTAGTTGCATCATTTCGCGCAGAGGAACTTCCGTATTATTAAAAAACGTTGGACACATGGGAATTAACGCAACTTTATCTTTTTCAATTATAGTTGGAGATTGAAATATTGGTCGGTTAAAATTAAACAAAGAATGAGAGCTTGATAATCCGCTAAAATCAAGTGTTGAGTGGTAAAGTGGATTTACATCCAAATGTGCTAAATTAGAAAATACGTTGAAAAAAACACTATTTATAGTCAAAGCAAAATCATTTCTACTTAAACTATCTACATTACGAGATAAATTACTTTCCAAAATATTTAACGCTCCATTATTGCCTGTAATTCGTTCTGCAACGCCAATAAATGGAAAATTTTCATCTAGTGTTTGTATTAAAAAATCAATATCGTATATTAAATTTTCTGCATTAAACCAACCATCACTAGCACTTTCTAAAAATTGTTGCATAGTTTGTCTTTGTGAAACTTGTTCAACTTCAGTTTCGAAAATTGGTTCGATAAAATTGTTGTTATCTAAATCTAATTCAGCTTCGAAATTACAAGCACCAAAAACTAAAGCAAATATAAATATTATAATAGTATTTTTCATAATTTTACGACCTTTTCTATTAAAAACATCAAAGAGGAAATAAATCCCCTTTGATATTAGTTTTTTACACTAGATTACTGTATGTCAAACAGCTGGTTCCGGCATCGGATTAACTCCAATAGGACTACCGCCGCCGCTTGGTGGTCTAGGAGGGCGATTGTCTCCATTAGCAGGATCGGGCATCGGATTAGGCAACATACTCGAAAAAGCCTCTATCTCGACATTCAAACTGCCATCTTCAACTTCACTTGCAAAGGCGGTAACGCCACTTGCACCAAGTGCCAAAACTAAAGCCAAAGCACTTGCAATAACTTTCTTTTTCATATAAAAACCTCTTTCTAATATTTTGTCAGCATTCCTGCTAACCCACAAATGATTTCAACAAATATAGCATATTACAACGTTGCATATTTGTCAAACATTTACAAAAACTGTAATATTATTGTAACATTTCCCAACAAAAAAGGGCGAAAAATCCGCCCTTTTTGCATTCCAAACTAAACATTAAACCTAATAAGCACAACATCGCCGTCTTGAAAAGCGTACTCTTTGCCCTCGATGCGGACAAGCCCGCTTTCTTTTGCCTTGTTGTACGAGCCTAATCGGTGCAAATCGTGAAAGCTGACTATCTCTGCACGAATAAACCCTTTTTCCATATCGCTGTGAATCTTCCCTGCTGCCTGTGGTGCTTTCAAACCTTTGGTTATCGTCCATGCGCGAACCTCTTTTGGGCCCGCCGTTAGAAAACTTATCAAGCCCAAAAGTTCGTAGCCAGCCGCGACAATTTTGTCTAATCCGCCTTGTTTCAAGCCCAATTCTTCCAAAAACATCTCTTTTTCTTCTTTTGACAAAACGGATATTTCTTCCTCAATTTTGGCACATATCGAAAATACTTTAGAGTTCTCTTTTGAGGCAAATTCTTCGACGGTTGCAACGTGTTTATTGCCCGTTGCAACTTCTTCTTCTAGGACGTTGACAGCGTATAAAACAGGCTTTGCCGTCAATAAATTTAATGATTGCATAAATTTTTCGTCGTCGAAATTATCCCAGTCAAGATGTCTTGCACAAATTCCGTCTTTGAAAGCCACTTGCAACTTTTTTAATACTTCTAGTTCTCGTGGATAAACATCGGGCTTTTTTGCACCGCCTTTATGGGCTTTGGCGGCACGTTCGTAACGGCGTTCAACCCAATCCCAGTCAGAGATAATCAGCTCTAGCCGAATTATCTCAATATCTCGTATGGGATCAACCGTTGTGTATACGTGCGTTATGTTGTCGTCCTCAAAACCTCGGACAACATGAACAATAGCGTCAACTTCGCGAATATGAGATAAAAATTTATTTCCCATTCCCTCGCCACTGCTTGCACCTTCTACTAAGCCAGCGATGTCAACCATTTCTACAACCGCTGGAATAACCGATTTTGCTTGATACATTTCTTCCAGGATAGTCAAGCGTTCGTCAGGGACAGCCACAACGCCGACATTTGGATCGATTGTGCAGAACGGATAATTGGCAGAATCCGCGCCGCCTTGCGTTATTGCGTTAAATAACGTGCTTTTGCCGACATTTGGCAATCCTACAATACCTAACCTCATGTTGCTACCTCAACGAGTTCTCGTTCAAACTCTTTTTCTAAATCTTCGTCCGATTCGTCTTCTTCTGTTTCTTCTTCAAAATCGTCTGTTTCTTCGGTTTTCTTTATACCGACCAACTCGTCCAAATCTTCTAAATCTTCTTCAGCTAAATCTTTTTCGTCCATTTCGTCAAGTTCGTCAAGGTCATCGTCGTCATCGTCAATTTCGCTGTTGCCAAATTTGGGACGATTTTGCCATGCTTTCAAAAATTGCCCACTTTGTCCAAGTTGCCAAGGTTGCCCCATTTGTCCTATTTGCGGCTCTTCTTCCTCTTCTTCAGGCACGGCAGATGCCACTTCTATGTTGCGATATGTCAACATTCCCGTACCAGCAGGAATCAACTTTCCTATTATAACGTTTTCTTTTAGCCCAATTAGCGGATCGGTTTTGCCACTAATCGAGGCTTCGGTTAATACGCGCGTTGTTTCCTGGAACGATGCCGCCGATAAAAATGAATCGGTCGCCAAAGATGCCTTTGTTATGCCCAAAAGCATACGATTTCCAGTGGCTAGTTCTAGCGGTTCTTCGCCATTTTGTTCACGTGTTACGTTTTCTTCTTGCATACGTTCGTTAATTTCTTCAAATTCTAGCCAATCGATAAGGCTGCCTGGAAGAAAATCTGTATTGCCAGGTTCTTCGATTTTTATGCGTTTTAGCATTTGCCGCACAATAACTTCGATGTGTTTGTCGTTTATGTCAACGCCTTGCAAGCGGTAAACTCGTTGCACTTCGCGCAAAAGATAATCCTGTACGCCGCGCAAGCCTTTTATTCGCAACATATCATGCGGATAAACACTGCCCTCTGTTAATTCGTCGCCTTTTTCGATAATATCGCCGTGTTGCACTTTTATCCGCGAACCGTACGGAATCAAATAATCTTTTTGCTCGTTAGTTTGATCGTCGAAAATGGTAACTTCGCGTTTTTTCTTGGTTTCGCCGATTGCGACACGTCCGCCAGATTCGGCAATTATTGCCAAACCTTTTGGTTTTCTTGCCTCAAATAATTCTTCAACGCGCGGTAAACCTTGAGTAATATCCTCGTTGCTGGCGATGCCGCCCAAGTGGAAAGTACGCATTGTAAGCTGTGTTCCAGGTTCGCCAATCGATTGTGCCGCAATTATGCCAACCGATTCTCCTATGCCAACCTCTCTGCCAGATGCCATGTTTGCACCGTAGCATTTTGAGCAAAGTCCAACGCGCGAACGGCACGTTAAAATTGTGCGGATAAGCACCTTGTCAATTCCCGATTTTGCCACTATTTCGGCTTGGTCGGGAGAAACTAGCGTATCTGCATGAACGAGAATTTCGCCTGTTTCGGGGTGTACAATATCCAAAATCGACCAGCGGCCTCTTATGCGATCAGAAAGTGGCTCGATGGTTTCGGGCCCGTCCATGAACGCAGAAACCCACATTCCAGGCACTTTTCCGTCATCTTGCGGATGGCAATCTAGTTCTCGGATAATAATATCTTGCGAAACGTCAACCAATCGGCGTGTAAGATACCCAGAGTCGGCGGTACGCAAAGCTGTATCGGTCAAGCCTTTTCTTGCGCTGTGTCCAGATACAAAATATTCAAGTACAGTCAATCCCTCACGATAGTTGGATTTTATCGGCACTTCCAAAACTTTTCCCGAAGGATTAACGGTCAAACCGCGCATTCCCGCAAGTTGCTTTAGCTGATCACGAGATGCACGTGCGCCAGAATCCATCATCATAAAAATATTGTTATCTTTTCCCAAATTATCCATTAAATCGACCGTAATTTGGCGGTTAGCTTCGTTCCAAGCATCAATAACTTTGTTGTGGCGTTCTTCGTCCGTCATAAGTCCGCGACGGAACATACGTTCAAAGTTTTCGACAGTATTTTCGGTGGATTCCAAAATGTCAACTTTCGTTTGCGGAATTTTCATATCGGAAACCGAAACAGTCAACGAGCCGCGCGTTGCAAAGTTAAAGCCCAACATTTTGATATTATCAAGCATTTCGGCGGTTTGCGTTGGCGGCAATGCGTTAATACAGCGGCTGACGATTCTTCCCAACATTTTATTGTCAACCAAAGTGTTAATCTCATACAAGAATTTATTCTCGAAAACGCTGCGGTCGATAAATCCGATTTCTTGGGGAATCGCCTCGTTTAGCAATGCGCGCCCCAAAGTAATATCCATTAACCGAGAATGCACAACGCCGTTATCGTCAGCTACTTGGCGGCGAATTTTAATTTTTGCGTGTAGCGTGATTTCTTTGTGGTGGTACGCCAAAAGAGCCTCTTCGACATCGGAAAAAACTTTTCCCTCGCCAATTTCGCCGTCTTTTTCCACTGTCAAGTAGTAAATTCCCAAAACCATATCTTTTGTAGGCACGGTAATGGGCGCACCGTCGGACGGTTTCAGCAAATTATTGGGAGCAAGCAACAAAAATCGGCATTCCGCTTGTGCTTCCACCGAAAGCGGCACGTGAACAGCCATTTGATCGCCGTCAAAGTCGGCATTATAGGCGGCACAAACTAGAGGGTGCAATTTTAACGCACGTCCCTCAACCAAAACAGGCTCAAATGCTTGAATGCCCAAACGGTGCAAAGTTGGCGCACGGTTCAACATAACAGGATGCTCTTTTATAACGTCCTCTAAAGCGTCCCAAACGGCGGGCAGCAAGCGTTCGACCATGCGTTTTGCCGATTTTATATTGTGGGCTTTATCCAACTGAACAAGCCTTTTCATTACGAACGGCTTAAACAGCTCAACAGCCATTTCTCGGGGCAATCCACATTGATACAATTTCAAATGCGGACCAACCACGATAACCGAACGCCCAGAATAGTCAACCCGTTTTCCGAGCAAATTTTGGCGAAAACGCCCTTGTTTGCCCTTTAGCATATCCGAAAGGGATTTTAGCGGACGGTTGCCAGGTCCAGTAACAGGGCGACCTCTTCTACCGTTGTCGATAAGTGCATCGATGGATTCTTGCAGCATTCGCTTTTCGTTGCGAACAATTATATCGGGAGCGCCCAAATCGAGCAGACGTTTTAGGCGATTGTTGCGGTTAAGCACACGGCGATATAAATCGTTCAAGTCGCTAGTGGCAAAACGTCCACCGTCAAGTTGCACCATTGGACGCAAATCTGGCGGGATAACGGGAATAGCGTCCATAATCATCCATTCGGGGCGAATATTGGCGGTTTTGAAGGATTCAATAACTTCCAATTTTTTGATGTGTTTGGTGCGTTTTTGTCCTGTTGCCGTGCGAAGTTCGCTTTTTAGCTTTTCGGATTCAGCTTCGAGGTCGATATTTGCCAATAATTCACGAACAGATTCCGCGCCCATTCCAACACGAAAAGCGTCATAGCCATATTTTTCGATGTTATCCTTATATTCTTGTTCCGAAAGCACATCTTTCACATCGAGATTGGTCGAGCCAGCATCCAAAACAACATACGAGGCAAAATAGAGTATTTTTTCCAACGATTTAGGAGACATTCCCAAAATAATGCCCATTCTGCTAGGGATTCCCCTAAAATACCAAATATGCGAAACTGGCGCAGCAAGTTCGATATGTCCCATGCGTTCGCGGCGGACTTTATTTTTGGTAACTTCAACGCCGCAACGGTCGCAAACAACGCCGCTATAACGGATTCGCTTATATTTTCCACAATGACATTCCCAATCTTTACTGGGTCCAAAAATGCGTTCACAAAAAAGCCCGTCTCGTTCAGGTTTTAACGTACGATAATTTATAGTTTCGGGCTTTTTCACTTCTCCTCTTGACCATTCCCGTATTTTTTCGGGCGATGCCAACGAAATCTTTATCGAGTCAAATAAAATCTCTTGCTCATTCTTAACATTCATACAAACACCTCTTCTATCCAACAATTAAGACCTTGGGGCTCTGCCCCCCGCC
>JGI24700J35501_10930526_pt1 | contig 15059 bp, 3 predicted proteins | sample TergutTh196P1_FD_35501 | JGI IMG/M metagenome (IMG submission 35501)
ATAGTATTGGCTTAATTAATGTTTTGTATAGTCTTATCTTGTTGTTTCGGTGAATTTGTTTGGATCGGAATATGGTTTGCAGGGAGCTGTAGGCTTTGTTGGCTGCCAGGATCCTAGCTCGGATTTCTTCCGTTTCAAAATTGGTGTCATTTATTACCGTCCCTAAGTATCTGAATCTCCTGACCGTTTCAATCTTATGATCCCCAACAGTCCATGTTCCTCCCTTTCCAGGTCTCCTGCTTTGCACCATTGCTTTAGTTTTTTCAACACTAATAATAAGTCCAACTTCCTTTGCTCTCTCTTTCAGTTCCCCATATGCTTCTGAAGTAGCCCTCTTCGTTCTACCCATAATATTTATGTCGTCTGCATATCCAATTAGTTGAACTGATTTATGAAATACTGTTGATGTGGTTTGTACCCACAATTTCCTTATTACATATTCCATTGCTATATTGAAGAGATTGGGCGCCAGTCCATCTCCTTGTTTAAATCCAGTTCCCACCTGAAAGCCATCCGTCATAAGTGTTCATATCTTTACATGGTATGTTGAATTTTCCGTGGTTGCTTGCGTTAGCCTTATCAGCTTGCTCGGAATTCCGAAGTACGCCATTATCGCATAGATTTTATCCCTTCGGATACTGTCGTATGCTTTCTGAAAGTCGACAAAAATCTGGTATATCTCCACATTATGCTCCCACACTTTTTCCAGTAAGTTTTTAACTGTAAAAATTTGATCTGTGGTCGATTTTCCTGTTCTAAATCCTGCTGGATATTCACCAATTATGTTCTCAGTGTATTTTTTAAGTCTGTTGTTAAGAACTGTGGTTAATATCTTATATCCTGTACATAGTAGAGATATCCTTCTATAATTTTGCATTGCAGTTTTTCTCCCCTGTTTTTATATATTGGTACTATGGTGTTTGTTTTCCAATCTGTGGGCATTTTCTCTTCCTTCCATATTCTCTTAATCAGGCTATGTATTTTATTAAGTAGTAAGCCTCCTCCACTCTTGCAGAGCTCCGCAGGGATGTTATCTATGCCAGGTGATTTATTGTTGTTCATTGATTGTAATGCCATCCCTATGTCCAGTATATCTGGAGGTTCTTCTTCCAGTCCTCCTCCGTGACTGCCTGGTTTATGTAGGTACTCTCTAAGGGCGTACGCTGATCTACTGTTGCTGGGATGGTTAGCAGTTCCTGAAAGCAGGTTTTCCACCTAGTCTTTATTTCTTCCTCCTTAGGTAGGATCTCATTATTCGTGCCTCTGCAAAGGTCCATATGTGGTTGAAAACCGGCCTTTATTGCTCCAACCTCCTTGTATGCATTCCTAGTTTGTTTATTCTTGATGTTTTCCTCTACACTCCTTATACGATTATCCATATGTGTTCTTTTCTTGCTTTTACATATTTTGTGGGCTGTCTTCCGCGGTCTTTCGTATTCCAGCCTTTGGCTCGGGTTGGTCTATCAATCCATTTCTTATATGCTGCAATCTTCTCCTCTAATGCCCTATGGCACTTATCGTCAAACCATCCTCTCCCGTCTGGCTTTGGTTGATATCCTATTGTTTGTTCTGCTGCTTCTTGTATGGCCTCTTTTAACTGTTTCCAGTCTTCGTCTATATGGCTTTCCCCCTCTGTCACCTGTTCAAAGCAAAGCCGTGTGAATGCAAGGTTCATTCTTATTTTAAATACCGACACAAAACTACATAAATTGTGTAGCTTTGAATAATAGCATGATTGTAACTGAAAATGACATGGAAGGACACTATTGTGACCTAGTAATTTAACCTACTAGGGACAGACAGAAATCAAGAAAATCCTTATCACGTGGCATATGCAGCCTTCGGTGGGTTGGGATAGAATTAATGGGTGTAGCGACTCACTACGAGCTAAACGGTTCGGGGATCGAATCCCGGTGGGGCGAGATTGTACTGAGTGGGATGAGAATTGCATATGTTGGACTTCCCCCGTATTGTATAATAGCTAAGGATACTTCCTTCGGTCGTTCCCGAACAGACCTCGTGAAGCCTACCTTCGCTTTACAAGTTAGCGCATACTCCATGATGTTTTCACCGAGTGCAAAAAATTAAAATTAAAAATTAAAGTGGATTTCAGCGGCATAATGCGCCTAACAAATTTCGTGAAAATCGATCAGCTGGTTCAGAAGCCGTAATGGGGGACACAGACACATAGAGTGTTGTAATCTTGTATGTCAATTTATTTCATTCAAGGAAGGAATGTGCGTTAAAATATAAGATTACGTGAAATGTTCGAACTGCAATAAGCATGGAAGTCGTACATGGACCAAGTGGTCCATACGATAATCCAGAATATATTCGCCACTTGATATCAGACAGACGCACAGAAAAAAAACGGCATTTTTAATTTCGGTAGATGCGTGCTGGCACATAGAGTACTAATGGGGACCACATAGTTCCATATGGAAGGGTGACTAATGAATCAGAATGAAAAACAAGTGAAATGGAGATATCGTGTTTTAATATGTGCGAGGATTACAACAAACACATTCTATGGAAATATGGTCCATGTTGGCATTCCATGGTCGAAAATAACCCAGGACAGATGCCAGTACTGAATATGTGTGAAACTGGTAAAGAAAATTCGAATGTCATAAATTTCTAACAAGTGATTAACTATCACATTTGCAAGGAGAACCCTTATCCAGGAATAATTTCCAAACAGTGCGGTTACTGTAACGAGAATTGGCTTGTCACTTGTCAAGGAAACGTTACATAACCATATTGACTTAGGATTGCAAACTCTTGAAACGTTAGATGTTTCATACACGTCACCATGTAGACTGTGGCCATGACGAACTGAGGAGGACATTTATCAAAACGGTCGTATGTAACACAAGACGTGGGAAATCCGTACCCAGTAGACTTGTTTAAGCAGTGCACAGTGCACGTTTGTGTTGCCGGCTACAAAGTGTGTCCATAAGCGCAATGCTGAGACAAGTTTTCGTTTTAATCGCTGTTGCACATTTTTATTATGGAATATATTACGATTTATCATACGTAAAGCTTCCTCCTGCGTTTAGCAGGGGTGGTTTTTTCGACTCAATAGGTAGATTCAAGTATCTTACATTCTGGAATATGGTAAGAATTGGTGATTATACTTTGCAATAATATTCCACAAATATGCTGAATTATAAATAATTAAGCTAACACTGGAATTGGAGACCTAGTTAAAAATTTCTCTTTATAACTATACAGTACGCTTAAACATAAGATAAGACACAACTCTACAAACATGAATTTCTCAGGCGGAGTGAAGATGTATACAGTGTAGCATCGCCATTTTCAGATATATGTAAACAGACGAATCGGGAGAAATCTGATGGGTGTTGAACCGTCTTGTCTTCGCAGAGCACAAATAACTGACCACCAATCAACATAACCATAAACTTGCCCGAGCAATATATGATATTTATTTACTGTAACTGCATACTACACAATTTTCATTATATCGCTCCTACTTTGTAAAATGAGGACAACCCATAAAATATCAATTTTGCAGAAGCAAGAAGGTGTTTCCGTTTTACATATTACAAATGCTTTGAGAAATGGTATATCCCCCACCTATCTTGGTTATACTCGAAGATGAAGTTATCATCTTTATACATACCACAGAGGACCATTAGTTGAATGATTCGCTACTCATAACTCAGTTTAGCTCAAAGTGGCAGTTAGCCCCTTTTTACAAAACAGGGGCGATATGATGATACGTCAACGCTAATCTAATCTAGGCCGAGCACCTTTTACAAGCACATTCACAGACCAAAATTCTGCAAATCCCTTACTTTAAAGTACTAACGTATAAGACGTGCCGGTCCCAGTAGCCGCGCGGTCTAAGGCGTAGGTCTTCGGCCGCTCGCCTGCTCGCCTGCTGAGATTGTGGGTTCGAATTCCACCGGGGGCATGGATGTTTGTCTGTTGCGAGTGTTGTGTGTTATCAGGTAGAGGTCTCTGCGACGAGCTGATCACTCGTCCAGAGGAGTCCTACCGTCTGTGGTGCGTCGTGTGTGATCAAGAAACCTCGAAAACGAGGAGGCTAAAGCCCGTTATCAGGCTGTGAAAATACACACACGATGGGTTGTAACGCCAGGTAAACAACAAACAAACAACGTATAAGACGTACTCAACACAGTTCGTAGTTTTCGCTCGCATTTAACTGTGATAATTCCCATTTTTTAACCGTTCTACACATACCATCATGTCGTTAAAAGAAAGCAGTTTTATAAGCGAATTACAAATGTAATGCCGATAGACGTGCCTTCTTGTCTGCGTTTTTATCGTCCATTATATTTTATACACAGTTCATTCTCTTTGTTAGATTTAACCGTTCAGCATTCCTCATTTACGAACCGTTCCTCATACTATTATGCCTTCGTCAAAGAAGCAAGTCTGGCATTTTACTTGAATGTACGAATGTATCAAAATTCGCCCCTTCCTGTCTGCCTTGTTTTAATCGCGCAACTACACAGTTCTCGCCCTACTACACTGAAATCATAGCCGGTCACAGAACGCCGTAACGCATTAATGGCATTTCCAAATTGTCATACCACCAGTGTAACTTGTTTTCCTGCTTCGTACTTCCTCTTGTCTGTCATTCGTACAGCGTCTCGAACATGTTAAACTTACCGCCATTTTTATGTAGCATAACCAATATAGCAATCATAAAACTCCATTTCTAATATTGAAGTCGGCTTCTGTTAGGAAAACTGGTATACGGGAATGGAGTTTACAGACATGCCACAGTATGCTAATTGTTTTAAACAGCATATTTACGCGTGTGCTTTTGTGTTTGGTAACATCTTTAATCTTTCGTACTAATTATTTTCATGCACAATATTGGCCTACCTTTATACTGACAACTGCGCTTCGCTGCTGGCTATGATCTGAGCCTTTGCAGCGGACAGTTTCAGGGTTGGAAGTAGACCTTGGACGTGAGACTATTGAGAAAGTTGATGTGAAAATAGTCTGCACACAAGCCACTTACTTTTTTTCCTTTTCCTTTCCTGTTTCTGTCACGAATACCAACCATACAAACACGCTCAGCAGGAACTGGTGGCAGTGGGCAAACAAAATGTCGATCGAACAGCAAGGGAATGAAAGGCGGAAGAATAAAGGACCGTACAATATCATACGAGTTTTAATACATGTTGTCGGATGTCTTCAGTTTTCGTATAGCGTCTATTATGATTGGAATTACGTAGTTATTCCTCTTTCAGCTAGTACGATGGGATCTGGATACGGAGGGAAGTTGCAATTCCTAACATATTGGGATGCGGTTAGTTTGCAGTGTACTATGCAACATTTGTATAAAGAGTACAGTCACGTAACAAATACGTCAGTGTTATTCTCATACGCCGCTCTTTTTATTACATATGACGTTTCTTACGTGGTGTGCAGTATCAGTATAAAACTATAACGATCTGGACAAGCCACACACACGGAAAGGTTAAGATAATCTCTCTTTAGGGCATCGTCATATTTAATGCTGATTTACTTTGCAGATTCTACAGTCAGTCTACTTTACCATCTGCCTCTTAAATGATGTTGTTGGAAGTAATGAGATAAGTATTAAAGACAAGCCCATCATTCACAAGATTAAGGATTTCATGTATGCATCTGTTGCATTTCCTGTGGCAATGGTGAGTGGATATTGCATTAAATACAAGTATCTGTGATCTTTTATTTGATGAATACAAACAGTAAGGATGTCTTCTATTTCAGTTTGTTGGTGTAACTTTCTGGGCTCTCATGGCAGTTGACCGAGAGCTTGTGTTCCCGAAAGCTTTGGATCCATTTTTCCCATCTTGGCTGAATCATGTAATGCACACTAATATTATGATCTTCACATTACTTGAAATGGTCACATCTTTCCATATATATCCAAAACGTTCCAAGGGACTCACTGGACTTCTGGTGTTCATGGCAGTTTACCTTGGGTGGTAAGTTTCAACACTAGTATAAAGTATGTGATGTTTAAAATTTCAGGAAGGTTTCAGCCACCAGTGCAGTATAAAATATAGGTATGCAGTGCAACATTTGCTGGTTTAGAATAGTATTGGGTCTAGTAACAATGAGAAAAGCACTGGTGCAGTAATGCAATTCTGTGTGGAGTCTGAGTAAAATCAAATTTGGTGAAAGCAAAAAAGAGGCACGTTTTGGTATAGCAGGAGTGGGTTGATTCTCCATCACGTATGTTAAAAAAAAATAATGTGAGCTAATCTTCTTGTCCAGTTTTATCACATAGTAATATTTATGGGCTTATGTTGTATTATTATTATTATTTATTATGCGTTCATCAGATCCATAGAACAAGATGTCAGTCTGAAATTTATCTCGACCATGTGACCATACTGTATATTGTATGATGGGAGTGAAAATTAAAAAGTGTCACCATGATTTTGTATGTATGCAGACTCATCCAGCATTAAATTGTTATAGAAAACAGTTCTGTATCCTTACCAATAGGTTCACAGTTTTTTTTAATTATTATTTGTTTGGAATGTAGTTTGTTGTGGAGCTATAATTATCTAGTCCCTCTTATTCTGTTTGTTATACCAGATTATATGTAAAATTTATTTTTGTACTGCACCTGTGTATATATTTGTAAGATTCATAATATGAATGCATGGCTTGTTTCAGGGTTCATGTGATTTTCTTAAAGTCTGGTGTTTGGGTGTATCCAGTGCTTGACGTTCTTAATTGGTGGCAACGAATCATTTTCTTTTTAAGCTGTCTATTTCTGCAAGCAAGCTTGTACTTTGTTGGAGAAACTCTTAATAAAGCAAAATGGGGTAAGACGATTATTTGAGATTCTTTAATGCATTTGGTCTGGAAAAATAAATTTACACCATTTAGGTCCATAAAGCAATTGCATATTTGACTCATCATGTATTATAAAATTAATTTGCATAGCATGCATGTTAGAATAGCAGATGCACATATTTCCTGTACTTGATTTCACTGATTACAAAATCCTTTTTCACTTACACTGAATTGGTGACAAAGGTCATATTTATCATTTTTTATTGTATTGTATTTTTATAGTTTTCTTATTCAAGGTCCTATATCCAGCCTGATGATGGCTAACACATGTATAGCCAAAACATGTAGCTGTTGTTACAAGAATGTTAAAAGTTGTTCATAGACTGTAATCCTTCTTTTCCTCATATGTCATATTTATCATTGAACATGATCATATCATCACAATGTGTACCAACCTTTGTGCATCCCTTTCGCCATGAATCTCATATATTTCAGTCTGTACTGTATCAGGTCTGCCAACACACAGTCACAGATCCAAACACACATAGAAAAACACAAAGTTAAACAAAGTTTAGGCTTTCAGTTTTCATATTAGTGACAGATTGTATTCTGCCAAGTTTGGGCTTTCATATTACTTCAGCACATCAGCCACTTAAAACCATGCCCACTTTGACTGCAACCTGCATTCAGTATGGTTGCCATCACCACACATGTGAAAACATACCAGTGCACAAATGAAGGTACACATATTGATTACAACTTTCTTGCAAAAATTGTTATTCTCTGCAGAAATACAAGTAACATTATGTAAAAATCTTGGTGAATTTTATAGTTCTAACAGCTTAGTATTACAAGGGACATAAGTGGTCCCCTGTTTTGTGTTAGTGTCAGGCAATTAATATCATGTATGTAACTTGAAACTAAAGAAAGATGCACTTTGTTCAATGTGCTTGTCAGTTACATAAGATAGCCCAGTGGACAAAACACTCAAATCTCATAATTTAGACATCCATTAAAATAACTCACATTATGCATCACATACTTTGGTTATAGGTGTAAAAAACATATTTTGGAAGAATATCTGCCATCTTGGCAATGTTCAATTTTACACGATTGTCAGTCAATATTGGCCTTGTGTCAATTCCTCCTCTGTTTCACAAGTTTATCACACATCACTGTCATGTATGTAATATTTATAGTAACATGCTTTGTGTAGGTATCATTTGGAAAGGAGAAAGGATGAAGTTAATATTACACTCCATGTCTCTTGTAGTATATAGAATCTAAGAGTTGAAACTGCTAGTATCAAAACTGGCATTGTACACAATCATCAGCCAGTTCCATCCCTCACATTGGAGTTCCTCTAAACTGGTAGAGTCTGTTATCTTGGCTTACAGTGCATGCATACAGGACCGATGATATGCTTGTTGCAAATTTTTTTTGCTTTATTCATTGCAGGGAAAGTGCAAAAGCAGTTGGAGGGAAGCAGAATTCACAAGAAAATAAAGTAACTGCACATGATTTATAGTGAAGGAATGCTAATTATGGTCTGTGAAAGATGTAGTAGAGTACAGAAAATGACTTTATTTAACATGCCTTAAAAGGAATTTCATTCTTGTTGTTAATTTACTGTTACACTAGACTGTTAAATTCAATTTGGCTATTACATATATATATATATATATATATATAGTCACCACAGAAGTTATTTTATGTTATGACAACATAGAAGAGTTCAGTAGTGAATGAAAATGGATGAGTATAATGTGGTTACCAAAGGTAGTTTTTATGTGTTATTGTTTTTCAAGGTACTGAAGCGGGATAATTTGGGAGTGTTTTAGCAGCACTGTAGCTAAAACATTATTGTGGGAGTTAATGTTAATTCAGTATATATTATGTATGTGTAACTTAATGCAGACATAACATTAATAATCAAAAGTTACAATACAAAGAAACTTGGGCTTCTACCTAATTACAAGTATAGTTGATACTGAACTTAAATGTATCCATCCTTTTTCTGAAAAAGCACAAAATCAAAACACTGTAGACACTGTGTTGTCTGTCCAGTACTGTAGTGAGATAATGTAGTAATTTATTCACTGTAAATTCCAATAGCAATAATGCAGTACCTTATTTCCTATGTGACTTAAAGCATAAAGGTGGTTGACCATGAACTTCAACATGGAACGTGATGAAATGTCACTGACATGGTCTTATATGTACCTTTATTGTAGATTAGTATGATAAAGCTTGAAATATGTAGCTGCATAAAGAAATAGGAGCTTGCATATTAAAGAAGTCATTCCATATGCACTGTTGATATACACATTTATAGGCAGTTGTAACAGATTAGGGAACTTTGTCTTACATGATTTGAAACACATTGATCTTGTCATGAACTGGCTGAGCTATAGTCTGGACAAATATGTCTTAGGTGTTAGTAACACAGTGATGATGATGCAGTGTCTTAATATAATATGGTTAGGACATATGATATTCAGATTAGACTGCAGTAAATCTTGTTTCATCCTAGAATCAGCTGAATGTGCAGATTTTTATATTAAGATATAAGAATCTCCTAAAATGGTGTTTGAATCTCCATTAAGGACCTTTTACAAATCTCTATGTACCCACCAGTACTGGGTGGTTACAAATTACTGGACATTTTGGGGGCCTGCAGGCCTACATTCTACTCAGAACACATCTGGAAAACTTTCATCATACAAAGCAGTTGGCCAAAATTAAAGTTTTTTACTTCCCATGTGTTCATAATTTTTCTGTTAGTGGTGTGATGATCAGATAAACAGCACTGCATACAAAAATGTAATTTACTACAAAAGAGTCTCCCATGTTCAATTTTTTCACATGTGGTTACAGGTGCTCAGTGTGGTCTTCTTCACAATATGACTCAACACATGTCCCACCTGTAGGCAGTTTCATCCTACACTAGTCATAGGATATTCTGGTCATATATCATTACAGCATTCTGGATTCAGTCTTGAGTGCCTCCATTGACTAGCAGAAGAATTATGAACTTTCACTTATGCACAACACTTGAATACTGGGAGACCGCTCTGTAGTAGGAAGTTTTTTGTACATATTCTCAGTAGAAAATTACAAGCCCTCCAAATCATTGGCAGATCTGTAGCCATCCTGTATATAAAGGCTCAAGCCACATGCTCATGACAGGTATCAGAATTCTGTATTTCTGTATGTATGGGTCTATAACTGATGGAATGCATTTCCCAGATACCAAAATAAACTGCAACAGACTTAGAGAATGCCAAAGGAGATATGTTGAAACTCTCAACAATTTGATCAAAGTCTGTTACAGTGTATAAAGTAAAAGATATCTGTATGATTGCTATTTTAATATTGACTGCTAAAGAAATGCTGTGATATAGTTAAGATTAAAGTATCTCACATCAACAAACCTAATTTCTATCAGAAATCACTGATAGTTCTGCCCCAAAATTTACAAAATGTGAAACCTTAAGGTCTGATGCCCTAATTATGCTGCTGTATTCTGAGCCTCAGTATGAGACTGTAATCTGCCAATTGAAATATTTAATTAAGCCTATGTAGACTGTTTACTGGTTTTGTGCATAATGTATTAGATGCAGTTCTTAGAGGATAGCCAGTCCATAGGGCAACAAATATGCAATTTGTGTAGTGCATTCATGCATGTATGAAGCATCTCACTGAGTACCTTGTACTGGTTACTTTTTAGCGGCTGTTTGATTGATTTGCCAGATCAGCCATATCAATATTTGATTAACAGTAGTAATGATTCTGGTTTGTTTTTGAAATATTATAAGAGGTCCTAAATAAATATGCAATAAAGACATGCAAAAAATTTTCACAAATTTTGTAGGTACAACAATCTTGATATACTAATCACTAAGTCTTACATATGTTTTTAAATCAAAATGCCACCATTTAGCATTTCTTTTCCATTTAAAAGAACCATGAAACTAAGTTGATTGTATGTCAGAATCTGAACAAGTTAGGTCTGCGTGAATGCCACACATACTGGGATCCCTTGCAATTGAAAGAAATTTTTTCCCAAGTTAAGTATATTATTGAGAAATGCATGATTTTCTTATAAACACCTGATTCAGTTCTGATATAAGGTGGCTGTGTATGTGGATCTTCTTAAGTCCTTGTACAAGAAATGCTTTCTTGCCCAATTAATACAGAAATATGGTTGTGTACAATAAGGTCATCATCACTATAGTCTGCTGGCATAACAAAAGCAGTATTGCACTGTGGATGAGAACTACCCAAAAATTGTTCATTGCAGGCAATAGAAACCTACCCCTCACATCAGCAGGCTGCAAAGATTGACAGTGCAGTAGCTTTGACAAGCCCTGAGCCTATGCATATTATAACAGCTTTAGCACTGCACAATAAATTGTTGAACAGGTAATATGCAGTGAGCTTATGCCTATGTGAAAAGTGGCAAGATTCTGGCAGAAGTTTTAGGATACTCTAGTTCCATCCAGAGGTACTATTCATGCAATGATGAATAAATTAAAAGACATGTTATTTGGACGGGGGCACTGAATCATGATGCTGAGTGGTCACTGAATACAAATTAGGTGAAGTTACTAATGACATGGCTAGGCTTTGACCATTTTACTCCAAAATCTTCGGACTCCTTGCACAGGAAATTGAGGTTTCAAAAATGTCAGAACAAGCTGCCACAGAACTTAAACAGAATACCAAATGTTTGTTTTTATTATCCAATGAACACTATGTAGATGTCGTATATTTGGTCTATTTAACACTATTACATGTTTCAGAGACAGCCATCATCAGGTAGGACATTGATACACAGAAAGAGTAAAGGGGAGAGGCCTCGCCTTAGTGTTGGATATAATACCAGTAGTCAGGTGCCACGTCATGATTAAACTTCTTTCATGGTAGCAGTTGAACGATATATTGGAGCTACATTGAAAAAAATTTTAATGTGTATAGGCTCTTGGTTTGAAAAGCCTGCAACCAGTCCAAATTTGTGCAGCCACAAGTTGACACAAATCATGTCTGTCTTCAATCTGCCCACATGGCAAAACATTATCCTTGATTCAAGACATAGGATGAAACTTTGTAAAAACATGTCTTCTTGCTGTGCAAAGGAAGTTCTGAATGGTGAAGAAAACAACCGTCTTATTGCCTCATAATAATAGAAGCTTCAAGTTTTTATAAGCAATTATTTATTGTATTTGCTTTGAAATCCTTTAAATAGTTTGTAATTCATTTCTCTGTTCAAGAATCACCTGTTTATACCATACCAACCCCAGGGACTGTATTCAGCCAACTGTACCACTTATAATAATTTTGAACAGTGCATTTATATATTGTACTTCCAATAGGCCTATTTTATATATTTTTTATATTGGAGCTATCCATTTTTTTATTTTGTATTCACAATGTTTTGACTTCAGGGAAGAATCTCCTAATTACAGATCTTGGTTGCCTATAAAATATCTCCAAATATGGTGGCCTATTCATCTGTAGAGCGTAACACAGAGAGTAACAGTGCAGCCTATTCTGATAAGTTGTTGTGTGCAATGTAGTCACAAGAAATTAAGCACGAAAAAGGAAAATGAAAGCCAATATTGGATGGATTTCTGTTGCAGTGTAATATATGTTTTGTACTTCACAATATACTCAATAGCCTTGTTACTTAATGTGGGTGGCCAGTTCTTCTGTAGAGTATATTACAGACGGTGATAGTGCAGCCTATTTGCCACAAGAAATCAATTATGAAAAGAGAAAATAAAAGCCAACATGGATGGATTTTTGTTGCAGTGTAATATATTTTGTACTTTACAATATACTTAGTAGCTTTGTTACTTAATGTGTAATGAAAATGTGCAAGAAATCAATAAAAGGTTTCATGTAAATCCTGTCATCTTTCATTTACACTCACATTTCCTTCAGTACACAAAATTACGTGATCATGACCTCACATCAACAGCACACTCCAGAACTAAATCATGAAGACCCTCATCATTAAAACAGTTATCGGAATGTCAGTTTTTCAGTACAATGAGCCTTTCTGGATACAGTAAGACATTAACAGGTCAAAATCATCTTTGTATTGGAGTAGGCATTTTTATCAAGTATTTGGTACAAAAATTCCAGAGCTATATGGATATGACACTTTTTCTATTGGACAAAACTGGAACAAACATTGTAGACTTTCAATGAAGAGAGAAGGCTGATGACAATATTCCCTACCACAGCAAAAGTAAATAAGAATCAGCAAGGGGTACAGCATTTAAAACAGTTCCTTTTTCCTTGATGTATTTAGTTTTCATCTCCCCAACTATTTATGGCAGATGAAAAGAATATAATAAAAATAATGCAAACCTACAAGTGCTATAAAATAACAGAAATGAACAGTTTCCATTCTTAAAATAATAATTAACTCAGGTATTATGTATAAATAAACAACAAATTTATTGTCTCTGTGAAAACTCAGTTTCTGACATTTAATTGACTGATGATGTATAAATACACGAGAGCAAACATACAGTCTTTCCTCCCTCTGAAAATGCAGATTTAGTTAAGTGATTCCATATACGGTATTGATGTGATTTTGAGGGTACAATATGTCACTTCTACCTCCCATGCCTGTACAAAACCATCATCGTACTCTTCTAAACTGCAACGACTAACATGCTGGCTAGCTGGCTGGGCAAGTCAGGTAGCAACAAAGATTGCAATGCAAGTGATAAGCCACCAAGTCAATTGCATCACTCACCAGCTGCTTGAAAGTCACGTACTGTCTTGCAAAGCACAGTTCACATGATCGCATTTACGAGACTGAAAAAATACGCACAACTCCATAACTGCTAAAAATCAGACACATGTTTATATGAACTGTTTTGATCATAAAGACCTAGGAAATCATGTAGAGATGTCCACAAGTCATGGATCACCCTGTATGTTAGGGGTTATACACTACAAAAATGTGGCTTGCCAAAATGATATACATTAGGGAGGGTGTCCCTCTAAGAATTTTATACTGAGCACTAACTGTGCTCTGTGTAAGATGGAGAACAATGAGAAAGCATGCTGGAAGAGCTACTGAGTTTGCACAGGCATGGAACGACTGTTTTCTGCACTGAACAGCATAAGAGCAAAGAGGTAATGTTTAGTTCCTGAGTAAGGTGACATAAGCATGGGGAAACATATACAGGGGAGACATACTGGAGACTTCTGTAGCTCACTCAGTAAGATTTAAATTCAAACTACAAGAAGATTATACTGACATTTTCAAAGAAGGCAAAGCACACAGTGTGCAAACACTGTGGCAATTATTTGACCATATGGGAGTAATACCAGCCTGCAAATGTACAGATATATACATTAAAATCTTGACATTTTCCAGTAAAGTGATTATCCAGCACCATTCTTTTTTTTAGATGTGTTATTTAACAACACTGTTAACTTATTAGATTATATAGCATCAGTGATGGACAAATGAAGGAGCATGGAGCATTGGGAGAATGATAGTGACAGGGAAAAACTAAATTACTTGAGAAAAACATGTCTCAGTGCCACTTGTCCACCATACATCCCACATGGAGTTGCCTGGAATAGGATCATACTAGATGAGGAGTACACACAGTAGAAATTAGAGCAACACCATCGTATAAAAAGAAACAAACTTTGGTTCAGACAGAAATTTTCCTAGAATATATTTTGGGCTATATTCTAACACAAGATGTTTAAAATTAACTTCACTCTTCTTCGTACATCATTATTGGCACAAATTGTTACTATAATGAACAAAAAAAGTGGAATTAAAATATCAGCACAATGCAGACAGGTCAGCCAATGTTCAGTAAGGGCATTCGCATATTTTTCTCTTTACCGCCATGTTGTGAACAGCTATGGGGTACACTCATCCCCTTAGCTAATGGGTACCAATGGTTCTTTATCCAGTAGCAAATTGTAACGATTAAGATATACAAAACTATTAAATTTTGCCTGCTGTGTTACATGGGTGTGGAATTTCGTCTCTCACACTGAAGGACAAACATAGGCTTAAGGTGTTCAAGAACAGCGTATTGAGGAAGATATTTTGGCCTAAGAGGGACAAGGCAACAGGGGAGTGGAGAAGACTACATAACAAGGAGCTTTATGATCTCTAGTCCTCGTCAAATATTATTTGATTGATCAAATCAAACATAGTGGGATGGGCAGGGCATGAGGCATGTGCAGGAGACAGGAGAGATGCATACAAG
>JGI24700J35501_10930524_pt1 | contig 15041 bp, 7 predicted proteins | sample TergutTh196P1_FD_35501 | JGI IMG/M metagenome (IMG submission 35501)
TCTGGTGTTACACTTGTATACTGCACACTTGATTCAGTTTCTTCTGTAACAGGTTTTGTAGTAGGAGTATACATACGAGGTGTTCCAGTTGTATACTCGGAACTTGCTTCTGTTCCTTCTGTAACTTTTTCTGTAGTAACAGGAAACATTTCTGGTGTTACACTTGTATACTTCACACTTGATTCAGTTTCTTCTGTAACAGGTTTTGTAGTAGGAGTATACATATGAGGTGTTCCAGTTGTATACTTGGAACTTGTTTCAGTTCCTTCTGGAACTTGCTCTGTAGTAACAGGAAATACTTCTGGTGTTACATTTGTATACTGCACACTTGATTCAGTCTCTTCTGTAACAGGTTTTGTAGTAGGAGTATACATACGAGGTGTTCCAGTTGTATATTTGGAACTTGCTTCTGTTCCTTCTTTAACTTTTTGTGTAGTAACAGGAAATATTTCTGGTGTTACACTTATATAATGGACACTTGATTCAGTTTTTTTGGTCACATGTTTGGAAGTTGGAGTATATGTGCTAGGTGTTCTAGTTGTATACCGCATGCTTGATTTAGTTTCTTCTGTAACAGGTCTTGTAGTAGGAGTATATATACGAGGTGTTCCAGTTGTATACTTGGAACTTGCTTCTGTTCCTTCTGTAACTTGTTCTGTGGTAACAGGAAATATTTCTGGTGTTAAACTTGGATACTGCACACTTGATTCTGTTTCTTCTGTAACAGGTTTTGTAGTAGGAGTATACATATGAGGCTTTCCAGTTTTATACTTGGAACTTGCTTCTGTACCTTCTGTAACTTTTTCTGTAGTAACAGGAAATATTTCTGGTGTTACACTTGTATAATGGACACTTGATTCATTTTTTGTTGTCACGTGTTTGGTAGTTGGAATATATGTGCTAGGTGTTTCAGTTGTATACTGCACGCTTGTTTCAGTTTCTTCTGTGACTTTTTTTGTAGTAGGAGCATACATACTAGGTGTTCCAGTTGTGTACTGTGCACTTGGTTCAGTTTCTGTTGTCATATGTTTTGTACTAGGAGTATATGTGGTATGTGTTCCAGTTGTATACTGAACACTTACTTCTTTTACTTCTGTGACATGTTCTGTAGGAGGGTGTGTCCCAGGTGTTCCAGTAGTATACTGCACAGTTGTTTCCGTTTCTGCTGTCACATGTTCTATAGTAGGAATATATTTGCTAGGTGTTTCAGTTGTGTACTGGATGCTTGTTTCTGTTCCTTCTGTGATGTATTTCATAGTAGGGGTATATTTTCCAGGTAGTCCACTTGTATGCTGCACACTTGCTTCTGTTTCTGCAGTTACATGGGTTGTAGTAGGAGTATAAATAATCTGTTTTCCAGTTGTGTACTGTAAACTTGCTTCCGTTTCTTTTGTGACATGCACTGTTGTAGATACATATTCACTATGTGTTCCAGTTGTATTCTGGACACTTGGTTCTGTTCCTTCTGTGACAGTTTCTTCAGTAGGACTATATGTACTAGGTTTTCCTGTTGTGTATTGGAAAGTCTGTTCTGTTTCCTGTGTGATATATTTTGTAGTGGGAGGTGTTCTAGTCATATATTGGACACTTGCTTCTCTTTCTTCTGTGACCTGCTTTGTTGGAAGTGTATATTCACCAGGTGTGCCAGTTGTATACAACACTCTTGGTTCTGTTTCTAATGTGAAGTGTTCTGTACTTGGAGTATGTGTACCAGTTGTTCCACCTGTATAGTGGTCACTTTCTTCTGTTTCTGCTTTACTGCCTCTAGTTGGTGTAACTATGCTCAGTGAAGATATATTCTGTGGTGTGAAATGGATCCCTCTGACAGTTGTTTCTAGTTCATGTGTGCTATACAATGTAGGTGAAACTGTTGGAGATACATGCTTTAATGATGTAACTTCTTCCTTTTGTGTCTGTGTTTCTGTTGTTTCATATGTACTTCCTCTTCTAAGTGTAAATGCAGGTACTGTAGTTTCTGCCATGAATTTTACACTTGCTTTTACCCTCTCAGTTGTTATGGTAGGAATAATATTTGGTATGGTTGTTAATGTCTCGGTAATGAATGAGGAAATTGATGTTTCAGTTGGTTCAGTGCTTGTCATCTGAAATCCTGTACTTGCTCTTGTGAAAACAGGACTCGATAATGTTAAAAATTTGGCTGGTGAACTTGTTGTTATGTCACTGTATGTGGGCATGGAAGTGAGATTATCCTGCAAGCTCATTGTGGTGTATCTTACAATTGGTAAACATCCAATAGTAGGATCACCTTCATAACCTTCAGGACAGAAACATATAGGTCTGTGTGTCTGTACCCTACATTGAGAACCAAGACCACAGTTGTTGGTGCAAGGATCTACACATTCTCCGCTAATGCAGGCCTGTGCATCTGTGCACTCGACATCCAATGTGCATGTAACGGATGGTGACGTACTTGTGCTGACACCTGCTGTGAATAACCAATACAATATACATATATACACACAAAATATTTACAATATTAATAAATATGTACATGTTTTGGTATGAAGGAAAGATGATAGTTTAACAAGGTATGAATAAATTATTGACAGATTTACTAATACTGCTACTGCACATTAACAGAATACAGTTCTAAAATAATAAATTAATAGTCAAATATCTACATTGTGAGTAGGTTAGATATTTTACAGATTATTCAAGTTAAATTTGACAGGTATGAACAGGAGAGAATTATAAGAGTACCTAGAGTAACAGGGGAGAGGAAGAGGAAAAATATGCCTCTTTATCAAGGTTTGCCAGATTGGCCTGCTTAAATATATTGAGCAAAGTGACTAAATGTGTTAAGAAAGAATACATCGAAGCCTCATTTAGTACCTATTCCAAAGCCTGTTCTAGTTGTCCTATGACCAAATGTTTCTTAAGTTAGTTCCGTTTAACATGTATTCCTCTTAAAAATTTTTAGTGAATCATTTCCCTTAATCATTTTACATTAGTTTTCCTTTAATCGTTAGGACCAAACCAAACCACGACAAAATTAGTCTATTCTAAATTCCCGGCCAATTTCAACATTACAAATTATTAAATGTCTTCAAAACATAAACTGGATAAAACCCCTTTTCAGTTTGCTCTTTACCTTTGAGACATCCATATTTTGAATCAGTGACAAATCCTGGGGGACAGAATTTGCAGACAGGTCTGTGCTCCTCCACAAAACAAGGAGCATCATCTGTGCAGGTAACGTTGACACAGGGGTCCATACACCGGTAGCCACGGCATGCCAGGTGTGGAGGACAACCGCTGTCACGCAGGCAGATGGACAGGGATGGGTTGCAGTCGCGAGTACAGATGCAGACTGGATGGTGGTCCAGGACACCACATGTCTTGTCAGCAGAGCAGGGGGGCACTTTTGATGCAGTACAAGGATTTTGACACTGACTGTCAATACATGCTAGATTTGAAGCACACTCTTCATGCCGAGAACACTCGATGTGATCAGGTGCACACGTCAACTCTCCCATGTCACTCACCACAAAACCCGACTTGCAAACACACATAGGATGATGTCTGTGTACTTCACACTTCTTATTTGCACCACATACAAAAATGGGAGCTGTTCGGCATGGATCCTGACAATCACCCACCTCCCTGTTGCAAGCTAAATTATCAGCACAGTCTTCATCTGACACACAACCCACAGTGGGCTGAGTAGTAATGGGCCCCGGAGGCACACACTTTAGATCTGGCTGACATGATACATGTGGTCTCCCAACATAGCATTGTGGACATGAACACCGTGGTCTATGCAGAACCGTCTGGCACAAGGCATTTTCACCACACGATATTCTTAGACTGCATGGATCTATACACTGACTATTCAGGCAGGCTTTCTCATTTGGACAGTCACTGTCACTGCTACATATGCTCTCTAGTGTATGCACAGGTGGGAAGCATAGTATGAGTGGTTGGGGAAAGGAGAAAAAAAGAAAAGCGATTGTAAGAACTGTGAAAGGAAACATTTCTCACACAAAACATAATGTAACACATGCTTTCTATGTTGGTGGTGAGGACAGTCCGAGACAAGACTAATGAAGGAGATGAAGCCATGTCATTTACTCCATGTCTCAACACATAGTACTACAGATACTGTACAAGCTGAAATATTTACAAACAAGCCCCACTGAGTCACCTGGTTTAGAAGGGGATGCAGCACTCCAATTTAGATTACAGACAAATGTGAGAATGGTCCTTTCACAGCTCCCAATCTGACTTATCAGTAACATAATGTAGTAGAGTAGCTACTACGACGTTGCAATATATACACATTTCAGTCTTGAGTTCTTAACAGGACAACTACAAAACTCTTACACTAACTAAAGCTGAAACTAAAAACAAAGCTACTTAGTGAAATATTTGGAAGTGAAATTGGGGTGGAATGTACATGATTTACAATTCATACTGTTGCACCATTAACTTCATCAAAAGTAAGGGTGGGGGAATATTATACAAGTATATTATACAATTAAAACAACAGAAATACCAACATTAAAATGCTAGTAAAAATTATTAGCAGAATTCTGTTACTGTTTACAACACTGGCATTTCTCACCATTTCAAGAGGGCATTCAACCACTTCTAAAACTTGCAAAATTTACAAGTGCAGGAGCAAAGTGTGTTGCAATTTTGTAAGCCAAGGTTAGTGACAAGACAGATTGGAATACTGTGGTGACATTCCACATGATTCATGTCTAATGGAATGATGATGAAGCACTTTCCATTGTGCATCTATACATATATATATATATGTACAAAACCCACCACGGGGAACATGATATGAGAGTGACATTATTATTTGTTGATTATTAAGATAATGTATATCTAAACACAAACTGCAGCAATTAACTGGTGTTACTTTCCACCCATATTCCTCTTGGCACACTGAACATTCACAGTTACATCACTACTGCTCGTGCAAAACAAAACTGTGAGCTTTACTCCAGGACTGTGTTCATAGTTCTACAAAAAATGGTGGTGCTAATGGGACACATAACACAACTCATAATCCACGTTGTTGTATAATATATTCATGAACGCCAGTATTACAAGTTATCAGTTAACACTACTGACACACAAAACGTGCAGGCACCTACACTGATATGTTGTGCGAAGGAACTGTTTTTGAAACTGCACATATTTGTAATTTCTCTCCCATTTGGAGAGCGATTTGCCCAAAATAGAGATTTCAGTCTCAGTCTTATGTAGAGCAAATATATAAGTTCCACACGGAACTCACACTTTATAAAGATATGTGCATGTTTTAATTGAAATACAGCATTTCAAGATGAAAAACTAATTATTAATATAACCTTACAGACATGCTTCTGTTTAATTCTTAAGGAAAAGAGAGCAAACAAACAGCAATTAAGACACATAATTACATCTATGCAAGACTTACTCAAAACCAGCTGTATACATTTAAATAAATCATTAACTGAATTCCTAAAACCAAACAAATCAACAAAACAGAAGATCAGACAAAGAATTTATGAGCAGGCACACATACTCTAGACTTGCAACTCCTCCTGTATGTTAGGAACCTCCTAGCATAGCAAATTCTTTGTGTACTTTTGAGAATTAAATCTAGTAGAAGCTTCTCATGCTGTACCATACATTACACCATTTAAATGTTACTAGGAAACCAAACTTTTGATTCTTGAAACTAGGTACAGTTGCAGGACTTTGTGAAATAAATACAACACCACCATTTCTGCAGAACAAATGAAACACAAGGTTGTCACCAGGCCTGTGTAATCAATATTGTTAAAACTGTAATGTGTTCCTTGTCCTACCTGAATAGCATTCAACCTCAGCCCTGCCTGCTGTTCCAGGCAGACAGCGGCACACAAATGCAGCTCCTTCACGTATGCACTCTGCATTCTTACCACAACCATCAGTGCGGCAGTCAGTTGGTGTACGTTCAATTGTGCCTGTTGAGAAAAGACATAAAATATCATTAAAAAATGAAACAAAAACTTGCAAAGGTAAATGACATGCAATAATCGAACACTAAATTTATAAATGTAACATATGACAAACTCCAGAATTGAAAATGAACCACAAAAATCACGTGATGTACTACCAGTTTTTTTTTCACAAAATATATGGAAAAACACTACTCAGGAATGTTACAAATATTATTTATGTTGGTACTAATGATTTAAGATGATCCATTTCCAGGAATGTAAAATTCTACCCAAATTAACATTCCTATTCATAAAAATAAATCATAAGACACTATCTTTATAAGTAGAGTACTTCTAACAAGTCAAAGACCAAAATATTTTATTTTGGTACTATATATAAAATTGCAATCATTTTTGCTAAAGCAGGTCCACAAGCCAATATATATCATGGTCAATTAATTAACCTAACTTTCAGTGCCTTAATAATATGGGTACTATCATAGGGAACGTTAAAATAATTTTCATAGTAACATAAATTATTTTCAACATTATACGTAACTGAATAAATCAAAGTATTAATTTAATTCCCCCCATAAGAAAAATTTAAGACACTTTATTTTTACATATATTAATTCAAACCATTATTCTTTTTTTTACCTTGATATCAGCAATAAATTTAACTTTTCTAAAGGGGTATATCACCCATTAACAATAACCAGCCACATAAAAAGCAACATGACTGCTCTATTTTTAAGTGAATTATCCTTCTTCCAACTTCCCCATTTGAATACAATTTCAGCCCTACAAAGCTGCACTAATGATACCCAAGTTACATGAATTATAGGCACAGTACTAAGGCAGATGTTACGGTTGTGCAAAAGAATCACTCAATTAGAAATGAGAACATAACATATTACAGATATGACACAAGAGCATGGTGGCAGACACAAGGAAAATCCAGAATTAGACTGTTAAACCAGCTGAAAACATTGAAAGTATGGGAAATGGGAAATGACAAGAGATTACTGAAGGATTTTCACACATCAAACCTCCTCTACAGATAACAATGCCAATGAAGGAAAAAAAGACATTAAATTAGTGACCTGAATGTGATTAAAATCAGCACAAGATAAATCAAATTTTTACTTCCAAATCAGTGCTAATATACAATTTGGTGACAAAAGCCACAGATTCTTACATTCAATATATGGATTTCCAGCAGGATAGTTACTGGGGCAGTAACATTCAGGGTCCCGGTTGTTTACAACTCGGCAAGCAGCATTCACTCCACAGTGTTTGTCTCTACACAAGTCTGTTTGAGGTCCCTGACACAGACAACCTCGATAGGGGTCGCCTGTGCATCCAGAGACACAAGTGCACTCAAAACCACCTTGGGTGTCACGACATTTTGCATTATCTCCACATGGATTTCGTAAACACTGGTCTCCACCTGAAAGAAGGAACATTATTGGTACTGATGTATAAATAAGTAAGAGAATACAAAATAACCAGTTTTCACTCCTTAATAATAAATGCCAAGAAATAATACCTGAATAAGGAAGTCAGCCTTTCAGTATTTAGTTCATAAATAAATTTGTTGAGTTTATTCAGCCTTTTACTGACCTGATGTGCACACAGTGCAACTTCTTGTATCTGATGGCACTGTGTCATCCACAAAAAGTCTTAACATGATGGTAACTTGAATTTAGAAATCAAAATACAAACTGTATGACTGAATCAGTGCAAACATTTCATTGTATGTTGAGAACTTAGCTCTTCTGTCATAAGAAGATAATATCAGAAACTGTCACAACCATGGCTTTAAATGTTTAAAATCAGACTCCTCTTGCAGAGATTTTCGTTTCTGTTGCTGCTACCACCAACCAATCACACTGTCATTATCATCAAGATTGTTATCATCAGTGATATTCTGGATGAAATTTCAATCTCCATCATAAGGGGATTCAGTCATTGAAATTTCTTACATGACAAGACACAGACTCCAAAATTCAATAAAACTTTCTTGGGTTAGCAGAAGCATCAGGGAAACTTGATGACAAAAAAGAGATGGTTCTTGAAACACTGGTTCACTCACTGCTGAAACACCTAATGCATCAGCCAAACTGAGGAAGTATTACTAAATTGAGTGGCTGTGAGAGCTTCAGATTACAGTCTTCCAACTTGGATTCCATGCTCTTTGGGACAAATCTTCCTACTGACTGATATCACTTTCAATGCCCTCTATAAAGTAATGTGATATTATTACTAAATATCTGAGACATTATGGTCATCAAGCAGCCTCCAACTTGGCATATTTCAAGAGCACAAAATGTAAAAATTGTAAAATATTTTCTAATTGATTAGTTTTAAATCTTTTTAGTGCTGTGATTTTTAACAGTGGAGAGGACTGCTTCAGTTCTGCACAAAAGCAATGATTTAGTGAACTTCCCTTTGTTTACTCCTGGGGCAGTCTACTCAAAAGTGCTCATACACAGAAAGCGCAATGTGTAAACTTATTTCTGCTGCAATATAACTGTGAAAAATTGGATTTTCACCAGTACATAAAAATTATTTCTTTTCTTGAGGCAATTGTATTCTAATGAAACCCCAATAAAACAACAATATAATTTAATTTTCAAAACTAACATTTATATATTAGTCTATCTTCTGTAAATTACACTTCATATTCTTATACTCTTTCCCTATTTTCAAAGAGTTTCTGGGAGACCATTTTTAATATTATCTTCCAACTTGAATCTCTAATGTGGGATTTTCAAAGAAGTTGTCATAACCAACTTTGTTTCCACATCCAACCAATATGAGTATCTGTGACAGTTATCCTGACAATATTCAGAACAAAGAGCCTTGAACACAGCATACTCATTATGGCAAGGTCAAGTAATTTCTTACTTTTGTAACAGATCCAAAACAAATATTTAGCCACTACACAAAAGTATCTTAGCAAATTTTGTGTAGAATATAACTTACCTTGTTTACATTCAAACAATGGGTTGCCATAATAGCCTGGAGGGCACGAACACTGGGCATGTCTGTGGATCACTCGGCACTGTGCATTGCTACCACATGCTCGAGTCTCCAGACATGGATTCCTGCACACCTTATCTTCACTACAGTACTTATTCGATTCACAGTCATCATCTCTGAGGCACTCATATTGTTTGCACATCTGACTTGGTTCACCTTGGTAGCCATCTGGACACAAGCATATTGCACGATGTTCTGATACTCGACACTGAGCGTTGGTGCCACATGGGAATTTAGGAGTAGTACATGGATTGTGACATTGTCCATTCACACATGCCTGGTCATTTGGACAGTCATTATGTGAACGGCATCCTGCCACACACAAACCTCTCTGACACAGTTGACCCTAAAACCAAACAGAAACACTTGTAAGTATAGCACCATAAAGATCATAGCATGAAGCTATGTGTAGGCAGATGTTTCATTGTGCTATTTAACAGATGCTTCCTCTCTACACTCAGGCATCTAATCTAATTTGTCTTGTCATTCACACTGCCAGTATTGCTGCACTGTGGCTAATACCACATATACATTTTCTCCCATGGCAGATTTTTATTTGTAGACCATCTACAAGAAAGATAATTCAGGTAACTACTATACTGCAACATTCAGGATATGAAAATCTATAATCTGAATTAATCACAAAGCAAATTTGTAAACATGTGTTTGTACTATCAGGTAGTAAGTGCAGTAGTACTATGGAAAGACCATGTAAATCTTACAGGTAAGATTTACAGCAACCATAAAAATTACTGTCTTCCTTGCATGTGACACCACGTAGTCTAGTAGCATGCTACCAATGATTTGGAGTAACCAAACTATATGGTGTCACATCCAAGAAAGAATAATGTATGTCCCAAGCCTTCAGGAACATGCACTTACATCTAATCTTGCATAGTTCATGAAGACAATACCTAAAAAAAATGGAGTGAACATACTTGGGTTCAAGTGAACAACAACTTTAAAGTTGATATGAAACAGTGTTATCCTGATGAGGTTAATTCCTCGACCACTGTTCACTAGGCAAAATCCTGCAGAGATGACAATTTTCTACCATGTAGCATGACACCGAATTTGTAGTTTATTATGAAATAAAAATGCCAAAATTAAACTGCATTTAACAAAATACTTGGTATATGTACTATAACATTTACCTGCGCACATGAACTGGGTCCACTGCATTTTGTTCTACACTTCCCCTGAGCACACGTTTCACCACAAGAACAATCATGGTCTGCAGCACAATTTTTTGTGCAGTAACCTGACTCATCACAGTCACAATCTGGCATGCCAATTCCACATCGCACAGATGGTTTAGAGCAACTGACAAGAGGGTTTCCAAGGAAGTTTGCAGGGCAACTACACTGGACACCATGATTCACAACACGACAAATAGCACATGTACCACAGACTGAACCTTCCTCACAAGGATCTGGAATGACAGACTCGAAATTAATATCACGTATTACAGATAATAATAATAAGAGTGGCAAAGAATGCATTCTGGAACACAAAGTGTAGACCATTTTTTTTTCTTTAACTTCTTTATTTCATAAAGAAATATAGGTTTATGATATAAGCATGCACATTTTCCAGATGGATGTCCATTTAGACTCTCATAAAACATTCTGAACCAACTGACAAAATTGGATATGAACATGATGCTGTCACAACCCATCCCATCTTCACACACTCTAATTTACTGCCATCAATAACATCAATACTGCAGGTGGAAGGTGGGGTCTTGAAATGTTCTGTGAGGATAATTCTTTAAAAACTGTGCACTTAAGGAAAAAGAATCCATAATAATAATGTGATCACACCAAATCCACATGTATCTTTTGGTTTCAGAGTACTTACATAAGGAAATGCTAAAGTTAGTAATATGAGTTGCTGTACGGAGATATCCCTACATATTCTGTATCAAATATGGTCTATACATCAACAGTGTACACATTACAATAGCGTGGAAAACTGTGAGATTGTAGCTAACAAATGTAACATACCAGAAATTTGCATAGAAATGGATCTAATTTATAGTTCTTGCAAGCCTCACCACACAGAATGAAACATGTCAAAGGAGTCAGATATCACAATTTCTTCCAAGAATTTCCATTGTAAAACTGCCCCATTTAATTTTGCTGTACTCACTTTGGCACTGTTTGTTGATGCAGGATTCATTGTCAGGGCACACACTGTCACTACGGCAGCCCACATCACACAGTCGGTCTTCACAGATCTGTTTAGGACCACATTTGGAATCACTATTGCAAACTGTACGACAGAGTCCTCCAAGACACCGTTCATCAGCAAGACAATTCTGATCCCTGAAACAAAAGCATCCAATATTGTATTTGGAATAAAAACTTTGTTATGGGCATGTCATGCATCTTACGGTAATTTTAAAATTGTATCATGAAATAAACACATTACTACTGACTCTATTTTTAGGTTTTTGTACTATCTGGAAGTGGGCTGTGTTGTCTACATTTTGGAGAAACATGCTGCTTCCATCTTCAGAGCTGAAAGCTGAAGCCAGATAATGTGGTGTTACAACCTGGTTGACCACACCTGAACTGCATTTATTATCCAGCAGATGTAAAGGGATCTCAGACAAGAGAATGCCCTTCAAAATTCTTACTAGGGAAAACTATTCATATGCATGACACAGTCCAAAGTATTACTTACGATCTGCAAGTAGTCTGGCAGATACCAACATAACAGGTTTGTCCACTGGGGCAGTCATGTTCTGAATGGCACAGTGATGTTGGTTGACGGCAGCCTGTCTCTGGATCACCAATCAATGGAACTGGACATGAACACTGTTTCTGGTGGTTTAACATGACACAATGAGCATTTGTGCCACAGGCAGTTGGTGATGCACACAGATCTGAGCACAGAAAGAAAATGCATGTAGATTGTCAGGTGTCATTTCTTCTGTCAGAGTGTACTCAAAAACTTCACTCTTTTTCTGTCACAATGAGAAGCCATGCTGAAATTATACTGTGATACTTGAACTCCACACGCAAATTAAACAGATGAATATCCCGAGGAGGAAAGGGTGGCCTGTTCCTGTGAAATTTCATTCAGAAAAAAAACAGATACAATACATGTACAAAAATTTATAAAAAAAAATGACAGCATCTACGAAGTCAGGAACCATGGACATGCCTGAAAGAATTACAAAAATATTTCATACACAGTTACAAATTTTCCTCTCTGGTCCTATCTATAGAGTTTCTGTATCTTTGGAATAACTACAATCTTCATTATATTTCAAAAGAAATTCTATCTAATTTTTCATTTACAATTTCTATTCTTTAACACTGATGTACCAGTGATCCAATTTACTCACCTATGCACTTACTGTTGATGCATGCCCTATCAACAGGACAGCCAGAATCACTTCGGCAACCAGTAACACAAACAAGCCCCTCACAGACCTCTCCACTGCGGCAGTCATCATCTCTGCGACACAGTGGTTTGCAGACTCCTGATGTAAGGTCACAACGTTCATTACCCAAGCACCCTATATCTGAAGAACAGATGGGACGGCATGCGTCATCCAGACATGTGGATCCTGCTGGACATTCCCTGTTCTCAGTGCATGGCTGACCAGGGACACGAACACAGGCAACTTTGGCTGTTGGGTTTGGTACAAAACCACTACGACATGAACAACTTGCTCGTTGATTTGACACTGTGCATAATGCATTAGGGCCACAAGGAGAATCACTGCATGGATTCACACATCTGTTGTCTCGACATGATTCACTGGCACTACAGTCATCATCAGAAAGACATCCATAGATGCACATGTTGTGTAAACATATGTGACCAAGGAAACAGTCATTATCCACACGACAAGTCACTGAAATGAAACACATGACAGTTGCTGTTTAAACCAGCTAAAACATTATTATTGTAATATTAATAATGGACGTGATGATATGGATAATGATGATCATGACATGATGATAATTAAAATGTTCATGATAATGATAAGAACAAAAACCAAACAACAAAACATTCACATATATAAATGGCATTGGAGAAGCTGTCTGCATGTAAACAGTACACACCACAAATACAATGAATCAATGAAAGCAATATGTCACAAAATATTTCCATTTGTCCCTACTCATCATCGTCACTACATAGACTAACATATTTCTCTTGTCAGAGTCAGACAACCCATCGCAGCACTGTCAAACTCTGCGCACTTATTGCTACTGATACTGTGACTGTCTTGACAGCACCTGCAGTCTTAACCAGGTATCCAGTCGCCCTTTCACCTGAGAAAACAGTAAGTATTAATCTGCAAAAAGTTTGGGGAATACGATATTTGCACCAGTACCTCCCAGTTCCAGACCTGCAGTAAGCTTTACAAATCCTGCTCATAATCAAGGGCTTCAAAATGCAGAAGAAAATGATACCAAATTCTAGCAGACTTGTCAGTTTCAGATACAGGCCAGACCACACAATACCATGTTAGATACTACACACTACAAACTGTTATTAACAGAGGTATGAGAAACCTTGGATAGTTCATCAGGACAGTGACTAATCACGGGACATTTGATTAAAGAACACAATTCTGATCCCTGGCAGGGGAAAGAGATTTTCCTCTTCTCCAAAATGTACAGACCAGCTCTGAAGTCCACCCAACCTCCAATTCAACACTTACCAAAGCTCTCTTCTGAGCTGTACAGTGGCTTGGACCTACTTCCACCTACTGCCATAATTTATGAATGAACATAACCGCAACTTCACTCCCCCATATGTATTCATGGTGTGAAAAAGGACAACTATAATTCACTTCATGGGGTAGTACAGGATGATCAAACAAAAGCCTCTGAGTGAAGAAAGCATACACAAGTATAGCACATTTACTGCACCCTACATTACACACTCTTATTAAATGTGATATGGAACCATAATTTTGCCCCCTCCTGTTTTGGTTCTGTCTCAAATAAATACAGTTACAACCAACCTACTTCAACATACAATCAAGGAACTCTTTCCGCTTACTATGCCAATGGCAGCAACAGGTGGTAGACAGAAACACATACAGGGCACACTGCTTATCATTTAACAATTGTGAAACCCACTCCCCCCAGACCTTCCACACACTCAGTAGTGATTCTCATTTGCTACGCAGTTTCCATATGTAAGATGCCACACATGCATTCAACAACTGTAATGTTAGTGACAGCTCAAGATTCAAAGCTTTTGGGTTGTTACACAGAGTATCAGAGTAACTGATTTCCAACATTTTGAAAGAACACACTATTTTCATCTTCAAGGGTCAAGGGTCCTTCAAAACATCGAGAAACATTAATCCTGCTACTTCATGTAACAACCCAGAATACCTGACTCCTCAACAGCAACACTCTCAAGGAACATGCCTCTGATACCTCTACCTGTCAAGTGATAATGATGTTCACACAAGATTAAACAGACCCACATCATCGGACACAGGTCCCTACACCTTTCTTTAACAGATTATGGCACATGTGCAGTTCTCTGACCAACAACAAACATAACTTGATCATTACCCTCTCAACTGTTTGTATGAAACTCTCTCACACAACCTCTCAGCCCATAGCTTTGCACCATGTCAGCACACACAGTTATACTTGTAGTGTGCCTACATAACACATACAGTAGAGAAAAATGGCATACATATATGGAGTTCAATTGCATTAACCATTAAAAACTGGTGTTCTCATAGAGGATATTTCTGACATTTTCCTCATACATCTCAGTTTAATAGTCTTGACATTGCAAATAGAATTTAGAGAAGTGGTACATATTCAGATATACATGTTCCGACAATAAGGTTCACGAACTTAATATTAGAGGGATTGTTCATTATGAATTTGTACCAACTGGACAAATAGTCAACCAAGTTTACTATTTGGAAGTACTGAAAAGGCTGCGTGCAATAGTTAGACGGAAATGACCCAAACTTTTTGCCAACAACTCATGGATCTTGCATCACGACAATGCACCTGCTCACACAGCACTGTCTGTGAGGGAGTTTTTAGCTACTAA
>JGI24700J35501_10930525_pt1 | contig 15041 bp, 10 predicted proteins | sample TergutTh196P1_FD_35501 | JGI IMG/M metagenome (IMG submission 35501)
AGCAAAAACCCTGGTACCCACTGACCAGGAGGCAAAGTGGGACCCACAACCAGTGTGAACATTTTGGGAAGGAGAGATGTCTTGCCCCAGCCAGGGTTTGAACCCTAGATCATCCAGTCTGTAACCTGGTCATTATACCAAATGTCCTACGATAACTCTTTTCTCAACTGAACTAGCCTCATATAATCTGTTCCTGTGTTCACAAAATACATTCTCAGAATGAGGACAATCAGTTTCCATTATTGATGGGACTGTTTCTATGCCTATTCCTTTCACCTTCCACAGTCTGGACCCCTAATACTGTTAAATGTTCGACTATAATTTAAATCTAATCAGCCCATACTCAGTAAAAACTCACCGGTTCACAACCAAAGTGGTAAGAGCTTCACCATCAACATCTTCAGCAATGATGACCAATGGTTTCCGTTGAGCATTTGCCAGTTCAAGGGCAGGAATAATGGACTGTACACTGGAAATCTTCTTCTCACTCAGCAGCAATAAACAGTCATTAAATTCAACTTTTGCACCTAAATGTAAAGCAGTATCTTTTATCATATGAATTCACTTCACATTCCTCTTACTCATATGGTCATTTCATTATTCCTTTCATCAACAGTGAATTACCTTACTTCAAACGAAAGTTACACTGACCCATTCATCGTGAGTTCAGGTTACACAATGTACTCTCATTACGTCTACCATCATTACACTACACTTTGTGATGAAAGTGTCAGAAGTCCCTTCAGGTTTTATATATTTGCGTGCATCAGTTTTATATATATAAACAACAGTCACAATGAAATCATTGTATCTCTTCATTATGGAGGCTGCACACATTGATTTTATTATTTTAAGGGGGTCACAGTATTGCAAACCCATGATGTACAGTATATATTAACTTGTACAAACTATGCACAGATTAAATTCAGAAAATGGTTGCTACCACAATTCACACTTGACTATAATTTTGCCTGTTCTCTATGTGCATGAAAACTTGTCTCTCAGATTTAACAGAAGAGCACAGACAGGAGGTGCCTGAGCAGGAAATATCTGTACACACAGGCAGTGACAAATACAGAAGGGGCTTCATGAATTGCACTTCTCACCAAACATTTTTTGGAATGTTCAAATTAAGGAGGAGGAGGAGGTGGGTACAACGGAAGACAAAATTTTGCTATGAAACTAAGTTTTATATATACCAATGTGCATACGTTGGTATAAATAAAACTTAGTGAAACGAAATGCATGGTGAAACAGTGAAATTTGCTATGAAACCCTGAAGAAACTGTAAGACTGCCACTTAATGGATTTTAAATATACTAGATGGGAAGATATGGTCTGTTTTTATCTGACTCAGGATAAGAAGCAGCTGTAGGCCTCTGTGAATATATTAAAGAAACTTCTGGTTATAAAAAACTGGGGTACATGTACCTTTTGATGTGTTAATGAAATATGGTGAAATGTATCCTCGATCAAACTTCATGCCTTCAATTACTTCAAGCTCATCATTCAGGGTCTTTCCATCCTTCACTGTGATCACACCTTCTTTGCCAACCTGTAGTGACAAATTACATATCTAAAATATTGCACAACATGAATCAAACTTCTGAAATTTAGTGCATTCAGTATCAACTAGCTACCTTCTTCATTGCATGTGATATGAGGTCACCAACATTTCTATCTCCATTAGCAGAAATTGTTGCCACCTGTGCTATCTCTTCTGGGGTAGTAACAGGTTTTGATAGGGATTTCAAATTGTCTATAACTGCTTCTACAGCCAACATAACACCTGGAATGTTTCAATATGAAATATCATTTCAGTTTGTACATCATCAAAGACAAGAGAGAAATGGTGACTTTACATCACCACATAGTTTTTACATCTTGGAGTACTTTTATTACACAAATTAATGTACCGTATTACTTCAAATATCAAGATGCAAATTTTTTCATTTTTCTGAACTGCAAATTAGGGTGTGTCTTAAATTCAAGGTATTTTATTTTTCACTCTTCAAAGAGCTTGAAAATATAATTTTTCTCAAGAAACAAGTGGCCTCACTAAAAGAGTAGTAAACTGTATCAACAGTGAAATGTATTTGGATGCAAAAACTGTTGAAGTTTTAATTTACTAAACTCCTTTAAAACATATATATATATATATATATATACGCCTTTCTAATTATCATCCCAATTTTTTCCCTGAAAATCCCTTTTTTAAAAAGTTGAGTGCATCCTATATTAAGGGGCATCTTAAATTCGAAGTAATATGGCATGTCACACTACTTAATTGCCAAGCATTCTGATACTAGCAGACCAACCAGTACAAATGCCTTCTACATACCATGGCCTGTCTGCCAGCACATCTGAATTTACAACAATTTGTGAGGGACAAAGTGCATTATGAGTACGTAAGAATGCTTACAAAAAAATTTGAGAGCCACAATATCTAATACAGTACATCCTGTAAGTTAATCTGGGATGTAAGGAGGTTATATTTTCCTAACAGTTTTACATATGGAAGGATACAAGATGTTGAAATGGAGGTCAATTGAAAGCTTGCCAGACTCTCCATGCATGCCTCTTTTATGGCATGCCAGATACATAGAAAGTAAATAATTTCAGTGTACCATGAAACGTGTGATGTCACCCCAAGGAACAATGCTCGTCCTCCAGGGCACCAGACATAATACCTCCACACTTTGTCAACATTTCCACAATTAGAAGAAAATAAGGTTACCAACTTTCAGCAAGATATGGCAACACTGTTTATAAGGCACTCAAAGATGGCTTTCAATTAGGAATATAAGGTCATAATACTTCTCTCTGAGGTTACCAGATTCCCCAGCCCAATACTTTTTCTTGCAGACTGGTCAAAACCACCAATTTTGAGTGTACAGACAAAGCAGCTGCCCAACTTGATCTCTTACTGAAGCAAAACCTCATAAGACAATAACAACATGTATGATCCCAAGCAAACACTTGTAAGACAATAACACATGTATGAGCCCAAGTCACTCATCACCTTGGAAATAGTCATGCTGCAAAAACATACATCAAAATTTCCTGACAACTTTTTTTTTATTTCACTCTCACTTCAAAGTTTTCCATCCACAGTATGTACTGTCAAGAAACTATGACCTCCTACAACCTTTAAGTGACATTATGGACACCATGAAACTCTGAAAACAATCCAACAATGTTTAAATGCAATATTCCACAATGAAAATAAAACAACTGTGTTTATATTATGTGCCGTCACCTGCTGATAATGTATGGTCATGCCATGAATTACAAAATTATACTGTTAAGCTTTTTTTTAACAATTTCTAACACAAGCACACAGTACCTCTTCTTATTTCAATAGGGTTTGCACCCTTGCTAATCTTCTCAAAACCCTCCTTAGCAATAGCCCTGGCAAGAACTGTAGCAGCTGTGGTACCATCTCCAGCCTCTTCATTTGTATTATTAGCTACATCTTGTACTAACTTGGCTCCAATGTTCTGGAACTTATCCTTTAATTCAACACCTTTTGCTACAGTTACGCCATCCTTTGTGATTTTTGGACTGCCCCATGATTGTTCCAAAATCACATTACGCCCCTGAAATATTAAACAGTGAGCTCATTTTGTTTTGTCTCAGCATCCTGTTAATGTCAACAAAGGGGTGACCAATTATTTGGTAAGAGGACAAAACAAAATCATACATTTCTAAGACAAGTGCCATACTTTTCCCATAAAAGGAGGGAAACATTTAAATTTCAAGGTCTGCACAAGTAGACAAAACTAGTCACAACATATTCAGATCATGCTACTATAGTGTACACTCTTCACATTTTTCTCTAACTTGATAATTTCTAATGTATGCGAACCAGCAGTTCTGATATGCATAACCACTACGCCAACATCTGGTTTGATACATACTATCATCATGCCTGTGATAAGAAACAAATAAAATAATCAATTACTTTTTATTGTCATTGCCTGTAACAATGATGCAACAGCAAGGACAGTGACACTTCAGTCACCTGTGATATACTCACCCTTTATCCTACTGGGGTGGGTAGTAACTTTTAGAGCACAGTTTAATAAAAATTGAATAGTAAAAGATAAAATTACGTAACTAAATGACATTTTGCAGAAAATAAATCAGAGAATATGCAACATGTATTCAAAATACAGTAAATGTCCCTGTTGCTTAATATATAAAAGAATTTCTAGTGGCATTTTCCTATGTCCATTGGCATAAGCAAACAAAACTTTTGTTAACGACAATGTAGGTAGTTATGGCTGTCAAATAGTAGCATTACAGTGAATGAAGTTTCGTACTAACAGACGCATATACTGAAATTTATGGGTACAGTTCAGAATAGTTACCCTCATATTTCCCATGTTATCTGAACCATAATGTAATGACCCCATATAAATACTGTGTAATATAAAGGATGTCCACCTGAAATCATTGTTTCATATACTGATGTGAAAATGTATCAAACAGGCAAGAGACGCAATGTTATCATGAAATTTTTGTGCTTTTTGGGGGAAATCATTTTACACAGGAATCATATCAAGAGGAAAATTATGGTACTAAATTACTCTGACCTCTCAGGTGTGAAAACTCTTTCAAGTGGGAACATATGCACTAGCATTTCATCCAACAGCTCCTTAAATGTTGACATTTTTTAAAAATTCTGCATATTTTTAAAAGCCCAAATTAAATCATTTCGTATCATATGTAACAAAATGAACTGTGGTGCCTACTCTGAGCCACAGCAAATTTGGGCATGTTTACACGCAAATGTGAAGCATACATTAACCCTAAGAACACAAATGTAATAGGAAAAACAAACCTTTGGTCCCATTGTAACTGCCACCGCATCTGCAAGAATGTCTACTCCCTGCAACATAAGAGCCCTTACTTCTGGTCCAAATCGCACATCCTTTGCCATATACCTGGCCTGGGATGACAACTGGCATGCTGCTTTCAAACGGAGCACACTTGGCAAACGATGCATCTGAAAAAAATTATCAATCTTAGTCAATGAACTTTGCATAAAACAAAATTACGCAAAGACAAACTTCCTCATTAGGCATGTCGGGTGTTGTACCCATACTAAAAACACCGTAATTCCTGCCACAATGTCCTGGGTTCTGTAAAGGTAAAAGTTGTCCCTGTGCTTACTGAAGCACAACATTAAGGTATATACGCGGATGGAGATACGGCTCCATGCAATCTTTAACCTTCGCTCTAGAGAGCGTGCGGTCGGATTCACGCCCAGGCCTCGCTTCGCCGGAGGACGAGCCACTGAACAGAAGAATAGGCCCCAGAGACGGTCTGGACGCTTTGAAGAAGAGAAAAACGTACTACACCTGTCCGTCCTCCCTATAACCTAGTCAGCTACCCTGGATATCATTTCGTTTTACAGGCGACTCATTGATACGATCAACAATACATTTCAATACCCAGCACATATAAATGAACAATGCAACATATAAGACGATGTACTGTGGTTTTTCTTCATTACCGTATAGGTCAGTCACAGCACAATTAACAAGTTATACCAAACGCCGTAGCACACAGAGAACACTCTATGCCAAGTGAACGCACAATAACGCAGTACACATGGCCGGCAATTTCTATCAAGGGCCCCTTAAAGAGCATATTTTAACACAGCGTTTTTATTTGATATACACAATAATATTCAACATTTTCACGTAAGAAGCGTTGAACATTACGCCCCTTCATCATTACGTAGTATCGACGGTAAAGTATTGGGACTAAGCAGGACATCTGGAATAAAAATGTAGTATCAAATAAGTTTTATGCACACTTCGGAGCCAAGCTTCTAGAACGTACCATGTGGATGATGCAAGGTTAATGACTTTCAACTAAGCCATACGTTAATTTTGTAAAGTGCATGTATTTGTATCGAAAACTAAATATTCCGTAATATTTGGACCTATATGTATATTAGTAGTCCGTATGCGTATGGAATTGCATGATGATTTCCATTATTCAAAATGTTGGATGAACTCCGTCATAGATATTCTGCGTATACACCGGACCTGGATATGTCGCTACCTTGTGGGTATTAAGTGAAACTAATTCAATTGGCTATCTGTACAAGTAATTCCTTGCAACTTCCCTATGCGTTCGTTAAGACATAACTAGATGGAGCATCGGAATTGTTTATATACTAAAACACTCAGTTCAATTTGGGGAAAGGTTTACAATCAATGACATGCGTGTTTGCCGGTGTGAGAGTCTGGAAGTTTTGTGTAGCGTGTTTGGTCGGTGTTGGATAGGAATAGTTGAGTATTTGTCCTTGTCATACAGTTTTCGTTAATTAAAATGGTATGTATTTGTACATTATATATGTCTGTTTAAAAAATGTGGAGGAAGAACGAAGTTAGTGCTTAAGTTTGTTTTCGTAATTTTCAATTGGAATAGAGAAAACACACCAAATCCAGAACATGGCCCCAAAGTTATTAAGGCATCGTATCCAGATAATAGTATGGAGCTATAAGTAGAACGGCATTTTTATGTTCTGTTGATCATGAATCTCTATACAATCTCGTAAATGAAACCAACTTGTTGCACTATTTATTAATGTATTTCGTCAATTTTATTTATAACCTCCACGTGTTTCGGACCTCTCCAGGTCCATTCTGTATAGCTATACAGAATATCAAGTACCAAATGTCGCATAAATACAGCTGTTCCTCCTGATGATGGACCTGGAGAGGTTCGAAACACGTAGAGGTTATAAATAAAATTGACGAAATACACTAAGAATAAATAGTGTACCAAGTTGGTTTCATTTACAAGATTAAGTGGTACTGCATTAGAATGAAACACGTTTTTGCAGTCACAACAGGTTATACATACTGTCATTTTCTGTAACGTTCGTTTGTGAACCATTGGCTGATGACCTGGTAGGGAAGATCGAGACATATGAACTGTTTAATTAATGTAGTAAGGAAGTTGTGTTGACTGCAAAAATGTATTCATATTTACATTCAGAGGTTGAAATTGTATTACACGGACATTTTTAGTTGGTAACGGAGTAGTAACATTGCAGATCATAAATGTACGTGCTGTGAAATTAGTCGACAGATGACACTTTTCTACAAATTCAGCTCTGAAGAAAAGGGGCTGGGGTAACAACAGTAAGAAGTTGTTTTAATTTTGCCAGAGTAGGCATTAGTCTCTGCATAAAAAATGTAATTGGTGTTTGCCTCTGCATAAATAATTTAATTGACATTGGTATGTCCCTTGACAGCTTCAGTTTTAAGTTGCTTTAGTGTATAGTATACATTATGGTCACTTGGGGCAGTCGATCTGTTGAATTTGAGATAAACATTTCTGCCTCATCATTACATTTGTCTTATGACAGGTCCCACCCTCTTCCAAAGCAAGTTCTCCGGAGGGAACAGTGTAGTGCTCCCTTTTCCAATTTCCAGCATTTGCCTGTTTCGAAGGCCATGTTTAGCTGCTTAACATCTTCCTTGTCTTCCCATCCCTTCTATCATTCCTTCAGTGAGGTGTTTTAGCAAGCAGTTCCTACACAAGATGCGACCAATCCAGCAGACATCATATTATTGTATGCAAGATGTTTTTTTCCTCCTTGACTCTTTGTAATACCTCTTCATTTTTCACATGTTCACTCGTATATTTCCATCTACCTTTTAGTAATACCTCATATTCTCAGTCTTTATTCTCAGAGTGCCTCATTCCCATGTTAAAGTATATGTAATTGTGTGCAAAGGTCTCATCTGATTGTCTAAAAGCCTGTGGCTTAACTGGGGTAATTTCTGCAGAAAAATGGGAGAGCAGCAAGCCATCGCTGTGTAGAACTTTAGTGAGCTTTATTAATTAGCTACAGAAAGAATGGTGGCATGTTTAGATTTTTGTGTTAGTTAATTATGGTGTCAGTTTTGAACACTGTTTGGTTATGACAGATCCTAAGAATCAGATCACTGTGGCACCTGGTTGATTTGTCTGGGTGCTTATAATTGGGAAAAATGTATTTAAATTGATATCTTTTTACCTTTGTTTCAATGTCCCAGTTCAGCAACCAAGTCATTACTAAACAGCTCACTCATTGACACCAGTCACTGTGTAACCATTTGAATTGGTTTAGTATAATATGAAAATTCATGGGCGAAACTAAGGTTCTTTGTTGTGACTGGCACAGAAGATGGAGTGCTAATGGGATCAGAACATGGGATCGGGGGTAGGTGGTGTGAGGTACATTTCAATTTTCTTTGTGTTTTTAATGTTGAATAAAGAGTTATAACATAGGAGACTTCTTATTACAACATTTTGTTGTAATTTTATGTGCTTTTTGAGCTGTTTCTGGTAACAGAAATTGGCAAAAGTTGTGGAAGAATATTGGAAGAATATTCTCAGTGCATATGAATATCTTGTGATATGTAAGCACACACAGGCACACAGCTCAAGCTAGAGCAGTTATAGATAATGTACAGTTTGTAGTCCATATGAACAAAATCCACAGAATTAAAATTGCCTAGCTCCAAAATTGTGTAAGCTGGTGCATGCATTCAGAGAAACCCGTGTGTATAGTGCTGATTTTACTTCTTGAAACACTGATAAGTATTCATGGCTGGGCTAAAACTAGCATGAAATTTTATTTCTTATTCGTAGGTCACTTTTGTTCCATTAAAAAACTGGATGATGGCATACCAAATTCTCCCATTTTCTCTAGCCATTATTAATTGGCAGTGAATGTATTGTCACTTTCTGAACAATGGACCATACAGTGTTGATTTTGAATGGCTATTTATTAATTGTTTGTCAGGTTAAAACTTACAGTGATTATAATTCTCTTATTTCAGGCAGCACATGCAGCAACTAATGTGGCTAAGCGATTGATTCCTCTTTTTGATAGAGTTCTGATTCAGAAAGCTGAAGCTGTGACAAAGACAAAAGGTGGTATTGTTATTCCAGAAAAAGCTCAGGCCAAGGTGTTGCGTGGAACTGTGGTTGCTGTTGGTCCTGGTTCTAGAAATCAGGTATGTGATGCTGAAAGACATCTGTTGTTGTACCGTGTAAGCACACATGTAAAAAAGGTTTCCATTGAGAATCTACCTTCATATCTGATGTGTCCAAGAAGTACATTTAGTGTTTTTGCCTTAGATGTCCTGAAGTAGTGATGGGCAAATTTATGCGTGACATATGATGTACATGGTTGTATTTAGCAAAGTTGGTGCCTTACCTTGCAATATCTTTCTCACAGCTTGAGCCGACAATTGTATAGAAACAGTAATTACACTTCTAAGAACTCTGCTTTACATTTTTTGTAATGGAATTTTTGGGGGAATTTGCAAATGGTATATGAACTTCATAAACTGCAAGAAAAAAATTTTATACCACAGTGACAAACTGTCGCGTCTCCTCCTACCACCTTGGTTCACAGTACATATTAAGATGTATTTCTGTGTTGTTGACAAACAGCCGGATATACTGCTGAAAATTATATGGATATTTGTAGTAACTGGCAATTTAATCTTCTTATGAAATGCTAACAGTTTTATGCTCCAAGGCGGCTGCATGAAGAATGTTTCTGATAAACTGAAAAATTAAAAAAATTAAAATTTTCATTGAAAAACTTAAGACATTTTCATCAAAGAAAAAAACTGATTGGACATGTGTGTTGGAGCAGTTCAGCATTGCAGCATGAAGGGTATACTTGTTCCACTCCCATTAAATGTTGTGACACTAGTATAATTGCAATATGCAATGTTGTCTTAATTGTTTTATAATATGAAGGGTTTTTTATGTTGTTTTGTAGGTACTGGGACTGGCATATGTTTGTAACAAAGTTTGTCCTTTGTCACTGGTTCTTGAATTAGTATGTCTTTTCTTCTAATACAGTTTTATGAACTCCATAAGGTTGCACTCTAGACACCTGGCTCAAGTACTTTAATATTTTAGAAGAAATGTATATTAGAGAGATCATTGTTTGTAGTATATGAAAATTGGTTTGTTTTCCATTGTCTGATGTGCCTTCATTTGTATTTGTCATATTACTTGAGAGTGCTGTATGACACTCATAAGCAGTTCATGATTTGTGCCCCCTTCTTAGTTTCTCTGAAATTACTTGTTGATTATAACACTGAATAGCGCTGTGTTAATTATTTTCTTTGTGCATGTGTATGTGCTAGGGGTAGCACAGTACTTTTACTATACAGAGGAGTAGGAATTTCTGTATGCAAACATGGTCGCAAGCAGCAAGGATGGTTTGTGTTTATTGACATTGCAGGTATGTTAGAAAGTGATGAATTTCTAGAAAAACTCACAGATTTTGATGATAGCAAATTGTCACACAGGTGACAACAGTACTTCTGACTATACATACTCTAAATTGTGTATGGATAATTTTTGTTATTCATGAACTGTGGCAGAATTTTTGGTCATGTAACACTGACTGTGTGGTAGCTTTAAAATGAACATGAAAGACATATTAAGAAATTGAAAGGTGATAAGTACCAAAGGGTGAGGTCATTGCAGAACACAGTCATACTGTGTGATTCATCAAGTGGTCTGATAGACAGCATGTTACGTGCATATAAACGTACCATACTCCTGAGTATAGATTGTAATGAAGATGGGGAAACTGAAATGAGCCTCTGTGTGTGAGTCATAACCAACACATCAGTGGTGATATGAATGATTAGCTGCCTCAGGTTTTTATGATGCAGAGGAACAATGGAGAAGTGGTATATGAAATTGTTAATGAGGTTGCCTATTTCCCTGTTCATCTGTAGGAGAATATGGGACAGAAATTCAACCATCTGAAATTGAGGTAGATTTTATTGAGAGTCAATTGGTAAAGTATTCCATGCAGCAAAAAATACCATTTCATGATTTGATGATGTCACAAAAAGAATGACAGAACAGAATTTTGCCACATGAATGCCACCCACAGTAAGGAAATCTGAATCAACAGGAAGACATGCCATCTGCACCAGTCATGATGGAATAGAGATGTACAGCAAAACTGTGTTAATTCAGCTTGCACAGAACTGGACAGGTGCCAAATTATTGAGAATTCCATATTATCAGACAGTACTTATACTGACCCAAGATATTACAGGTAATTTTTTTGTTACTGCTCCTGTAATTGGGCTGTACAAATAATCAGAGTAGTATTTCATTCAGATATCACCTTCATCTGCTGGTTCAGGGTCATGAGGGTGTTGTATCCTGCACGGTCCCAGTGGGGAACGTATTGTGGATATTGTTCCAGGAGGGATGGAGCGTGAACTTCAGTTAAGGCAGGGGAGTTGGGCAGGCCGCACACACTTGCAATAATCCACCGTCAAGTGTACTGGAGTTTATTAGGCATAAACAGTGAATAATGCTGATACAAATGAACTGTATTGAGTTCAAATCTTGGGATCTTGGATCCCTTCATTAACATTAACACTGATCGTCCAGCTTCGTACAGAGCTGCTGGTCACCGTTCGAGACACTTCTGCAAACTGCTACTGGAGCACAAGGTGTCAACTCTTGCACTTGATCCCACATGTTGCTCGCGCGATAAACACTTAGCACAACCACATATAAACAAAAGGAAATGGAAGCACAACCACATATAAACAAAAGGAAATGGAAGGAGACTATATTCCTCCCATGCCTGGTCTGCTTACTAAGAAGTAAAGTGTAAACAAATAGTATGAGTTACAGAAAGGCGAGGCTTCAGCACGATGAAATAAGCTTATGACTTATATGAAGTACATACCACAGTCCTGCAGAAAAAAAAAGTCTATCAACCACACAGCAACAATATCCATCAACTGTACAACAAGGGTTCCTCTGTTTCCTGGTGTCTTCATAGCTGAAATAGGTGACTGAGATGAGACAAGGGATGAAACCCCAACAGTTGATGTACAGGTAGACTTTGAGTCCTTTTGGAACATGTCCCTGAGATCAGCCTGTTTCATTGATGACATTTTTTTCTGGTAAAAGCAAAACTTCATGTGTTGTGACTCCTCTCCTGAAGTGCCAGATTATCAGGATATCTGAATTATCTGTTTGCTTAAACGAATTTTGCTGTATTATTATCAAGACTGGTGTGTTCTGTGTGTTTGTTTCAGGGCTTTCATATGAATAATTATTATTGAGGTAATGTAAGAGACATTATTTATTATCTTCAGTCCACAGGGATCTACCATTCAAAGTTTGATTGATGTAGAATGAATAATCTGGAAGTTACTTAAGTTCAGAATGCAAGCAGGTTTAAAATTTCTTGAGTAATATTTAAGTACCCTTAAACACTGCCCCAGCACCACACCGTATAGAGGGCTAGATGACGTCCGATGCAACAGTGAATAATAGCCACATAGTGCTCATCATGGAAATGTGGCAGTCCTAGTATTGTCAAATGAAAGTTGTTATATGCCATTTATTTTGATTCCAGAATGGTGAACATGTCCCATTGACTGTGAAAGTTGGGGACCAAGTGTTGTTGCCTGAATATGGTGGTACAAAAGTGGAGTTGGAGGAAAACAGTGAATTCCATCTCTTTAGAGAATCAGATATACTTGCCAAATTGGAGTCATGAATCCTCAGCTGTCACATATAGTGGGCAGCATTCATGTATATGTAGTTAGAGTGGAAGAATGTCACAATTAAAGTAAGCATTCTCTATTGGTAATGAAAGTTGCAAGGGATATGTTTTGAAAATGATGTATGTGGTATAAAATGTGTGAATGATAATTGTTATTCTCAGTGTTATAAGTTAACCCTAAATTTAGGGTTTACTGGTTTTCAATATCTTTACAATGTAGCAATTTGTATTGTTTCATATATTAAAGTTGCATTTAAAGTGTTCATTTAAAATTAAATCATTTTCCCCTGGCTTGAAAAGTTGATATATACATTTAGTTCATTTTTTTTTTTACCAAGAAATTACCATCATCAAAGTGGTTCACACTATATTAAGCATATTAATGCTTCGTGAGGAATATATGTGATGGCTTGAGTGACTGGTACTGTTTACCACTTATACTTCCTGCTTGGTGATAAAATTTGTCAAATTTACATACAATTTGGTTAAAATTCATGTTGTTTCCGACTTTATTCTATTACAACTCATGGATGGCAATTTGGGTGCCGCGGACTGGAACTACTTATGTTGATGACTGTTCCAGGGTGCAGTGTAGTCTGTTATGTCATTACAGTATCAGATATTCATTGTTTTTATATATATAAGTACAGTGAGTGTATCACTTACTCAATCAGAACCTTGATGTGTAGTTGATAAGGCATGTGGCCTTAGTGCCAATACTTTGATCAGGCTATTGACAGCCCTGTTTGATCAGAATACTTTAGATGATAAAAATGTGAATTCATCCCTGTTCGTGTCAGGAAGGCATATAGGGAGTAGAGGCATAGCTGCACCTTAACATTCATAACCAGTTCACTCAGATACTCTACTAGCTTGAATGCCTTTAGCTTGTCTTGTATATTGCAAGCCCACTGAATACTCATTGTGGTTGGAATGAGTGTGTTTTGAATCGTGTTTCCATCTCTTATTGATCTGAGTTCAAACTAATTGTACATTTATTATTTAGTTGTATGCCATTCCTTGAAACTGTATAAATGTAATATAATCAAACATTGCATATACTGGCCTTTTCCTGTCAGATATAGTACCTCATTATGTTACCTATACCCCACTGTGAAAGCTGCTATGTTGTTGCAGTGACACACTTTGGTATCTCATGTGTGAAAGAGCACTGTGCCAATTTACAAGGGTATGATGAGGGGTACTTCGTTCATAGTTCATTAATCCATTAATGTTTGGTGGTATTTCATTTAGGTTTATATATTTCTGCCCATCTGTAGACATGTCATTGTTAGTGACTTATTTTATTTATTTGTTTTATAAGTGTTAGTGGGGTCTATGTTTATTACCTCAAATTAATTATGGGATGTAAAGTCACATATCATTGCTTGGTAGCCATTTTTTATACATTATGATCATTGTGTTTCTTTTATGATTTTGTAAAGCTTTGCCATGAAACAACTGTGGGGTCCACTCCTTCAGCATTCACCCCATGAAGGTACTAGTTCACAACATTCAGTCTTGTGTAATGTTTTGGTCTTGGGGGTTATGACACCAATATGGTCTGGTACCACCATTTTGGAGGAACACACAGTCTACCTTACAGTGAAAATGAAAGAGTTTGATTGAGAATTTGGCTGGTTATGTAGGAATTGGATACGAAAGTGGCCTATATGTGTCATGAGTGGGAAAAGAGAACAACAAAGACCCTTTTCATGACCATGGACAGTAGAAAACCATTGAAAGTTGTTTCTCATTGTGTCTTCATGCATTTAGGATGTGAATGACTTTCCATGACTTGTATAGGTAGGGACCTCATTTTTTAGAAACCAAAAACTGGTACACTTCAACATACAGATTGTAGGGTGGGGTTGTAGAAGACAAAATTTTAAACCTTTGTGCCATAAAAGAGCAGAGTATTTATTAATATTGCTACAAGGTAACAAGATATAACAAATCATAACATATGGATACAAAAATTAAATAAGAAAAGTATCACTTATTTCCCCCACCCCCCAATAATCATTCCTCACCTTTGTGGTCTCAGTGCAGATTTTCTAATTGATAATCTACACATCATCTCCATCTCCTATTCATTTTCTGAAGTGGTTTGTTGCTGGTTATCCAGCTCCCACAGATGGTTTATCCCACTGTGAGGAAGTCAGAATATACCGTATATTCTTGAATCTAATCCGCACTAGTTCTTGCCGATCTCTTAAATGAAAAAAAGTTAGTTCGCGGTTCTAATCCGCACCTTTCCTTCAACCACCCCTTGTGCGCAGCTCCTTCAGAAGTCACACGGTGAGTGTCGGCTGCATGGAAAGCCATCCTGGAGAGCATTATCATCAGATCTTTAAGAAGTGTTGCATAAGCAATGCTTTGGACGGATCCGAAGATGACATTCTATGGGAGGACGATGGTGAAGATAAAGATGATAGTGACTGGGTGA
>JGI24700J35501_10930523_pt1 | contig 15018 bp, 10 predicted proteins | sample TergutTh196P1_FD_35501 | JGI IMG/M metagenome (IMG submission 35501)
GTAATGTAACATACATATTGTTAATGAATAAAGGAATTGTGCATTAAAGTTGGTAAATGAAATAAGTCTATACTATGATGCACGGTCAAAAAAGCATTAAAATATGTCAAAATATGTAGCTTATTAAAGCAGGTCTGGGAATATGACAAGAGTGATGATTATTTTGAGTTGTTTCACATTTGCTGACAGTCACTGGGAAGTGGGCAAGTGCCCAATATTTGTACATTTCCAATGACATGTCAAGTATTCACAAATAACAAATTTGTGTCAAATGTACTTGTTGTTGGTACACATCTTAAGAAAGGAATACAATGTTCAAATATCAGTTTTATGTTAAATTCAAAATCTCATATTATCTTTTCCTAATTGACAGTTTAGTCCTCATGTACACTTTTGTGAACTGTATATATACCAGTGTTTGTTAACTTTTTTGCACAGCACTGCAAGTCGATTTCTCTCGACACGCTTTAGAAAATGTTCGCATAGTGAATAACCTGCAGGATGGTCTTGGAATCTTGTATTCAGACCTATACTCATCAGGAGTTGCCAACACTGTCAAAAACAGCGAGTTTAGTGGTAACAGGGGAAATGGAATCAGCTTCAGACAGCTTGGATTAAAGATATCAGGTAAATTTATTGCACAGTGCACACTGTTTAATGTGAACAGCACCATGATTATGATGGATGTTACAGAATACTACCAGATGCCCTATTAACTTGTGTATTGCACCACTCAATTTGAGGCTTCCAAATTTGTAAGAAGAAATATAATAAAAATAAGACACTGGTTGAGATCTGCACTCTTCTGGGTTGTTACACAGCATAATGGTAATTCCTTACCAACCTTTAGGGATAACTTATTGGTCCTGAAGCATCAGTAAAGAATTACCACTATATGCTGTGTAACAACCCAGAATTGCACAGATCCCATCTGCATCATGGTGGAAGCCTGAAATCTTGCAAGACACTGGTTGGTATATGGTAACATATTTTTAAGTCTGTTTATTATGCATGACTAACCAGCGTGCACTAATATTAAATTCACCCAACAAATTTTATTTTGGGTTCACAGTACCAGAATATATGAAGGCATCTGATCAGTGCTTTTGTTGATAAAACATGTGGATTGATACACATAACCTTCTCATTAATCAGTTATTGCATTCACATAAGTCATAAAAATGATGTTCATGTCCTGTGATGTTGTGGATACATTTGTGATTAACTGTAGTATATTTCTGACAGTGTATTACCTGCCATATTGAACTTGCGTGGTGTGGACAGAGGTGAAGTATATGATTTCATGTACTATATTTTTGTTCAACTCATGCTCAAGCTCACAAAATGTTTCTTTTCAGAATCTTTGTAAAATAAGATGGAGCTTTTTATTTATTCCCTTCCGTGCATTGATTTCACAGTAACTAAGAATGCCATGCATTCATTCATTCACTTATTCATGTTCATATGATCTACAGTAGGCACCACAATGGGCCATGAGTTATGGAACAAGTCAAAATATGTATCGAGTGAATATGATACATGAGTCAATAAGAAGTAAAATACAGTATATGATTAATATAAATATAAAGTTGTCATATTTTTTACAATAATGATAATTGTGGGGGAACGGAGAATTTTTTGCAAGCAGAAAATAGGTTAATTACTGGCATCTTCCTTTTTGTTAGGATCGTCTCTTGAGAACAACAAGCAAGCTGGTATCCACCACAATCCTACACTGACAGCATATCAACAGAGGGAATTAGCAGGCTGGTTTAAGTTTCCAGATGACCTAAACATCCAGTATTCATCATATAAACCAATCCTTATTCCACAGTATTACACTGATATCCACCTTGAGATAGGAGAGACCAAGTATTTCTTGACACAGAGAGTTGGTTATGATCCAGTTGACAGGAATTTCAATATATATGTAAGTAAAGTCTAATGTTTCTTTATCATTACTTAAGTATGGTATGGTTTCTGTGTTTTAGATTTTGACCTTTCATGATCACCCATTTTAAAACTATGGTTTTGACCTCTCATGACTGATTCTGATAAGTCAGAATTGTATCATGTGGCTGGCAAATTGGGTTCTGTCACTCCTGTTGTGCAGATCACTCTTAGCTCAGTCAAACTTTGTTTTTCATTTTCTTAAGAGAGATGGATTCCTTAGCTACTTTATGTAATGAGACTCATGTTGAATCATTGAATGTATTTTATGTCTCCAAAAATTTTCATTTCATTAAACCTAAATGTTTAGGCTTTATTGCTTTTTGAGGTTATGTTACATTTTTAGTTCTTATGTAAAGGTCGCACACATTTTTGAGCCAGTCCTAGATGTTACGAAGTATATTCTATGTAATGATAATATTTCCTTTCATCACTGAAGCTTGTTATGCTGCTTACAGTGTGAGCCAGGGTACGTGATTGGAATCCAGCTACTGAATCCAATTCATAATCGCAGCACTGAAGATATTGTGATATATGATGCTCGCTCTGTGGACATCTCAGTAAATGCATGGAACTTACGGCGAGATTTGCTTGTGTTCCCTACAATTAGCAGCTCATATGCAGTGGTGATGCAGTATCGTAGTGGCAACAGTGCACTTGGTGGAGCCGTTTTGGCAGTATCTACAGTGGCTGGTAATCAAAACAATATGTAATTTCACCTTTATCATCTTTGGTCACATTTTGGGTTACTACGCTGTATAGTGACTAAGTGTTGTGGTATTTGTTTTGAACATATTGGTTTCGTCTTCCCTGTGACTGAACTGGTTTAAGTAGATGCTGAAGTTGTTTTGAAGACAGAGGCATAATATTCCTCTGAAAAAAATGTTAATCACTACATGGCTTAGAAACCTTAAAGGATGACCATAATCCAAAGCTGGACTCCTAAATTTAAATTCTCTTTTTAGTATTTATACACAGGAAGAACTATTTCTTGTGTTTTTCTCTGTAATTCATTGCCCAGTACTGTAATGTGAAGCAGCAAATAATTAGAGAATATTATTTTATTTTCATTTTATTTTATTTACTTTATGATACAGACTTGATTGTTAATATATTGCACATTTGTTGGCCTAAATTGTAAATTATACAAATGCATGGTACATACATCAAGATTTAAGGGTTTACTAATTCATGTGAGATGCACGTACTTGCTTATAGAGGAATACAGTATTATTTTATTCAATAATGTTGTGTTTAAACTTCATATGAAATATCCCCGTTGGTGTGCAAAGTGAGTGTTGTTTGTGATTGAAGATATTTGATAGATATTATGAATGTTGTGTTTAATGTTGAATGTTTAAAATTCCTTTTGTCAGCTCCAATTCAAGACATCAAGAATCGTATAGTGGGAGGCCCTGTACCGACACTTACAGTTACCAACTCCAGAATCAAAGGCAACAAGCAGGGTGTCAGAGCTTCCTTTTATAACAGGTCAGTATATACAAGTAACATACAGTACAATCAAGCAATAGAGTGTACAGGGGCCAGCAACATTTGAGGAGTCTGTACAGTGCTCAGAAACTGATATGGAAGTGTTAAACTGATTACTGTAACTTTAAATCAAATAACTGAGTAATGTGCTTTGGAATATAAGAATTAAAGCACAATCCCTCGACTCTTACCCTGTATTCTTTTGTGGTATCCCATAGTATCACAGCCTTATTACAATATCTGAATGCATTTCTGAATGAACACAATGGTTATACTTGCATAACAAATGGAGAAAAATGAGGTCACACATGCTCTTTCATTGATATACAGTGATGAACAAACACCATGGGTAATGACTGGGGTCCTATATACAGGGTTTGGTAGTGTTAAATCAATTTGATTTATGTGGTTCTTGGGCATCCTGGAGAGAACATGAAATCTAAGTTGGCTATAGATTCAGCTAGGGATGCCATTTAACAAAAATGTGGATCTGCGTTTGGCTGTCCACTGTGCATTCGCCTTAGACAGTTCTCCAAAAGTAATGACGTTGATGGGGACATTTCTTGGCCAGTCCATTCACCATATTTGTTGCTGTGTGATTTCTTTTTATGGGGCTACTTGAAAAGGAGAGTGTTTCAGACACATTTGGCAGACTTACATAACCTCAAACTAAGAATTCTTGAAGAACAAAATGCCGTATCACCTCTCATGTCCACGTAATGGAAAGTGTTATGAACCGAGTTCATCAGTGCATCAATTGTGATGGATGGTATCTGACAGATGTTGTTTTTAAGAGTAACTTCATTGTAATATTCCTGAATAATGGACAATATTTGTCTTCTAATTCACTTTACTTTGAACAAACTTTTAATAAGCTGTGGTCAACTAGTGAATCTTTAACAATGCTGAATGAATGCTGAGCCACCCAGTATTTATTTTTTGTTATATAGTAATGAATACAGAGTGTGAGTAATGATTGAGGGTCATGTGTGCTCTGTCTTTCTTTTATTGTAATGAAAGTGGAATGTGGGTAACGAACGAGAGAAGGTAAAGGTAGTGAACCACAGAGAAGAAACAATAGTAAATACAATATGAGTAACAGAATAATTCAATTTCTTTAATTAAACGCAGATCACAGATGGAGAATATGGGAATATAAGAAATGATAAAGAATAAATGTGTCATGAATAACCTGATGGTGAGTGGTGAGTTTTGCATCATGCATGAATTGAATTAAAAAGAGCAGTATTCTTTTTCTCATGCCAGTAACAATTTAGTAGCAACTGTGATGCCAAGTGACAACTGTATAGTGTGCAATTTACTCAATCTGTTGACTGATTCATTTACTGGTAGTGTTTTTACACTGTTCTTTATCTGCCCTTCTCACCAGGAAAAGAAGCTGTACGCACGAATTTGACATTCACAGGACCATGCATCGTGATATATTCTTATAATAAAAGCCAACGAGACACATTATTTCTCAACTTTATTTTGGTAAAGAACTCTATATGTTTCGGACAGATTTACTGTCCATCATCAGGATTCTTAATACTGTATTCACAGCAATACATATTTGTCATACTAGTTCTGTTGACTGTCTGCTAGCGAGGTCAGGATGACGTCGCTAGCAGACAGTCAACAGAACTAGTATGACAAATACGTATTGCTGTGAATAGAGTATTAAGACTCTTGATGATGGACAATAAATCTGTCCGAAACATATAGAGTTCTTTACCAAAATAAAGTTGAGAAATTATGTGTCTCCTTGGCTTTTATTATAAGAAGATGTATACACTTTGTTACAAACTAACTTAGAAATAAAAATGAAAATTAGTTCCGTCAATATAATAATATTCTTACATCTACAACTTTAAGATATACAAGCATATAATATGCATAGTGGGAGAAGGAAAATTAACTTGGAATTTCTGTTACAAAAATTAAAGAAAGTAGATCATCTGTGAGCCAGCATATAAGTGATACAGTAGTGAAACAAAACTAACAACTAGGCTGTGCAGGTCTAAGACATTGGTGAGCAATCTGTTGTAACTGCAGGACATTCAAACATGAACAAGTTGGTGCAGTACGACAAAGGGTTTTTAAAACATATTCAATGTGAAAATATTATGTTTTCTGAAGGCTTCGTGCCAATTAGGAAAGGGTTGAGAGCCACAGGATGGGTACTGCTATTGTAAAATGATTGATCTCACCGAAGTATTGGTTCAGTGGTGGGCTTCTGTTATGACTGTGGTATTTATCTGGGCTACAGAAAATAGCTGAATAACCACAACTTGCTCAAAATGTGTATCATATTTTTTATTTCTTTGAATTCAGAATTCTGGGTAACACAAATTATATTATAGCCAAACATTTTCTTGTGGAAACAGCAAAAGCCAAGGCTTTTATTAAAGTTAAATGAAATGTATTTTCAGTTTTTATTTGTTCTTGATATAAAATTAACGAAATTTATTCACTGTGGGGAAGTCACCTCCATCTGTGTGCATGTTATACCTTGAAACTACTGAAATTATTATGAACACATTTGTTAACAATGATTCTATGTTAAAAGTTGTCAGGGTAGTTTATTATTATTTAGCAGGCTGTACAATGTTTTCACATCTTCCTGCGCCCATTTGACAATTATATTATCTTCTTCCTCCAGTTACTTCTGTCATTCCAGTCTTCTTCCATCAACCCCTTTTCTCCCATCAGTCCATTCCGCCCAGGTAAGTTTAGGTCTACCTCGTTTTCTTCGTCCCGGTGGACACCATTTCATAACTTCTTTTGGCAATCTTCCCTCTTCCATTCTTTGAACATGGCCATACCATTGAAGTTGTTTTGTTTTAATATCATCTAAAAGAGACTTTGTTACATTCATTTTTTGTTTTATAATAGTATTCCTAATTTTGTCCTTCCTAGAAATTCTAGCTGAGTGCCGCCAAAAGTCCATTTCCGTGGAATTTAATTTTGCTACCATTTTTGCTTTTAAGCACCATGTTTCTGCTGCATATGTAATTGTACTTTAACTATTGCATGCTAAACATGAGTCTTTGTTTTAGAAGTCACATTGCGGTCCCACAAAATGCTGTTTAGCTTGGATATAGCTGCTCGTCCTTTATTAATTCTATCATTAATTTCTGCCTCATGATTTCCATCTTTAGTTATTCTTACCCCCAAATAGACATATTCACTTACATGACTTATTTTCCCCTTCCCATCTTCTAGTTCTAAATTTCTTAATGTGTCTCCTATGGCCACATATTTAGTTATTTTAATATTTAATTTTAAGCCCCACAACTCATACTTGTCTATTAATTTCCTTTTCATGTATTCCAAATCCTCATAATCTTGTGCATTTAGTAATTGGTCATTTGCAAATAGCATTGAATATATTGTCATATCCTGTATCTCCAATCCCATCCTTGCACATTTCTTTTGCCAGTTTTCTAGAGCATTCTGAATTAGATTAATTGTGGTTTATATTGTTTCAACTGAATTCCTAACTCAGTTGATATTCTTGAAAGTAGGATACACTGGGCCACATAGACGTAACCTCGAAACTTGGGTTGTGGATGTCAGTGGCTCAGAATTGTGCCTTGTGAGGAACATTAGTGGCGTCAATTTGTAGGCTGTTCCACTGGACTGTTACTAGTTACTTTTAGTTACTCTTCAGGAACCAGTGTTTTATTTTCTGCTTTTTCTTCTACTTGTTTGTTTCAGGTACCTGAATGAGATTAGTGATCATTTTCTGCGTAAGTCTAATGAATCTATACAACTGTTTGGCTGTGATATTTCATATAATGAAGAAGAGGCAGTGTTCGTGCATTCTCCTTTCTGGGATGTCCATCATTCAAACATATCAGAGATAACAGTGATGATTAACAATTCTCTCATTACTGACAATGGGAGAGGAATATTTCAGTTCAGCAGGTATGTAATTTTTTTTTTGAAAAGTTCATTTGCCCTTAAAATTTGTAAAGGCAAAAGAGATTCTATAAATTTACATAATATTGTGAGTAAATTACATGGTGTGGGGGTTTTGTAATTGTGTACTTTTCATCCAATATTAGGTAAATCAAACAAGTGATTGTGAGATGGTTGGTTTATATAGCATAAATGGGAAGTATGAGAAATTCATACAAAATGTTAGTTCCAAACCTGAAAGCGAGATACCACTTGTAGAATAGATGAGAGTGTAATATTAAAATAGATGAGAAAGAAAAAGTCCTGGAAGAGTTGGCTGGATATAACTGGATGAGTTCAACATTCAGCAGGCTGTTATGAAAACTGCAAAAACCTTCAGGTTTCATAAAATTTTGGAATTTTGTGTGAGTACTAGTTTCTAAAGAAGGAGCCTAACTCTGTGTAGTTACCCAGAACACTTAAAATTCCTTGCCAAAACCAGAAATTATTTTTGTTTTGAAAACACAGCTTTGTATAAAACTGTGCTGGAAAACTGATTAGCTTGTCAATAAATTAGACTTCAGGAACTATGTAGCAATGTTAGGATAATTTAATAACAAGACAGACAAAAAAAAAAAACACAAACATACTGCATGTTCATCTTTCACCTTCTCTTTTGCTTATTTCTTGGTCAGTTTTGATAACAAATAAACAGTTTTATTCTTCCAAAATGTCTCCATTTTAAGAGAACAAATATTAGAATTGGCATCATTCATTTCATCAGTTTATGCATATAATATATTTTGGATTTATATTCATAAAATGGTATTTTCAGAAATAATGATAAATGGCAGATTTTTAGTTATATTTGGCAGGATTGGAGTATACTTGGACATACAATTTGGTGTAGTTCAAAGTGGCATAAAATATAATACTGTTTGAGTATAGCTTTTGGACTTAATAAATATAAATTCAATGGGGAACGATGGACATTACAGGATGAGCAAATTTGCGATTTATGTAGCTGCCTTGATGTAAGTGATATTTTAGGATATTACATTGGGATGGTCATCCAATGTGGAGGCAATAAGAAGCATACATAAATTACTTCAAGGATAGATTTTGGAAAGTGACTAATTTTAAGATTAAGTAGTAGAGGAAGAAATTAATATGCTGCTGGTATGACATTAAAATATATTGTAGAGATATAATGGCATATTTTGTGAGATTGTGAGGTTGTGTCAGTAGTGGTACTGAAGATTAAGGTATACTGGGTTGTCATTTAAATTTTATTTTTAATAACATCATAATTTGGATATATCAACCTATAAATATGAAACATATTTATTATTTTAATAAGTAGACAAATTTTATGAGATCACATTAATAGGATAATTGCATGCTCAATTGTACTTATGTTTTAAAATTGTTGTAACAAGAAGTGCCTGATGATGTTTCATGTGAACCGAAATATGTAGCACTTCGTTATATAACACTAAAGTGTTGTGATGGATGACATTTTTGTTTGCTTATAATGCGGAAAAAACACAACGGGACGCATCAGAATAAAATTATACTGGGATGTGACACTGTACTGCCCAGTGATACAGTGTCACAACTCAATAGACTTGACTCTTCATTTTATTCTTTATTATTATAATATCAGATAAATAGATTGAGCACAAGTGATCTGGATTGAACTGGCCCAGAATTAGGTTAACTGATTTGGTCCAGTTCTTGGTTATCTTAAGAAAAAACTGAATGTGACAGCTTGCAATTAATAAAGTTATGTGTTTTTAGGGACCTTCGCAGCTCAAACAACTTATTCCACTGGATCCTCCAAGACAATTCAATTGAGCGGAATAACGGTGGTGGGTTTGACGTGTCGCTACCTTACGTGTGGCAGTACAATGAAAACTTCACACATTCCCTCTATATAGAAAATAACACGTGGAGGAACAATAAACAGTTTGGGTTTGTCATAGATGGACATTTTGCACAGCTCAACTTGACACATAACATGTTTGAAGATAACCAGTGCAAGGGTGGCCTTATATCTATCAAAGGGATGGAGAAACGCATGCGGATTGCCTACAATCGTATCCGCAGGAATAATGGCATATACATGGTTGAATTCAGGGCAGACAGTCAGTCTGAGATCCTTGGTGAAGTTGATGCAAGGTTCTTTCAGAATGAAGTTAAAGAAAACCACTTCAGAACTGGTGCTACCAGAGGGTTTCATCAGGTATGACTGGTTTAGTGACCTTAGATTTGAAAATTAGAGTCTTCTAGGATATGAAACAGTGTCTAATTTATAATTTATTACCTATGTTTCGGAGGTGCTAACTGCCTCCATCTTTGGTGTAACCAAGATGAACTCCTTCTAATTGTTAGTAGCCTGTTACCAGTTGAGACAGCATCATATGCCAGAGGAATTTAATCTTCATCAATGACACTGTTCGAACAAGTCCTGAAATCTGGACTTCACTATCGATGTCACATGCCAGCCATGTGTAAATTATAACTCTCTATGCAATGTATTTTTCTTTGCTTTTTGTACTCAATGTTTCCTGCATATTCAGCATTCTTTTGATAGTTTAACTTAATTTTTTTCCCGTATAAATATGTTTTTCCTCAGATAAGTCCCACAGAACACGGTAGAGAGAAAAACTATATGAAAAGGAAGCAATTAATACTCGTATTTAAGTGCATTATTGTTCACTACAATCTTTTTTTTATTTGTATTTAAAGTTTCTTCTTTGTATTGGAGGTAACTGTACATTGGTCATTGCTCTGTCTACAAGATCAGAAAATTGTTCTAACAAAGACCATTTGCATTTCTTGTTATTGAATTGCAATATCCAGTTTAATTAACCTCATAATTTTACTACAGTTCCATAATGCTTCACTTATATATTTAACGTAAGTGTTATGAATATGGTTGCAGTTAGGTTGTATATTTGTGAATCTTTGAGAAATGTGCTGTGGTCTTTGGTGTAGAAGTTGAATTGAAAATGGAGGCAGAATTTTGCCCCAAAACTTGGTGTCTACCTATACATAATAATTCAGAGACAAAGATATGAATCTTTACTGTTCTTGAAACCTCAAACTGTATGTAGTGAGAATTAAACACAAACTAGTGCATTTCAAGGCAGTCTTCTGTTATTCATTAAATACGGTTTGGGCGTACGGAAAATTGAGTTCATCGTCTGATCTGTAGTCTGAATGTGATTGTGTTCTGCAGGTTTACAATACACCTTCATATGTTATTGGATTCCACGGAATTCAGAAGGTAAATGTGAATCGTAACCTGTTTGGAAACAATGGCCTGGACTATGAGTTAGTGGCAGGGATAAGAACTGCCAAGCTAAACACTGCCATCAATGTAGTGGAAAACTGGTGGGGCTCTGGAAATGTCAGTGACATCAAGAAGAGAATATTTGATTTTGACGACTGGAACAACCATGCTATAGCTAGATTTAGGTAAGTTAAACTAAACAGTGGCTTTTGGACAAATTGTAAATAAGAGATGGGTTTTCAATGAGCAGGCACTTACTGCACAATATGTATGTACAGGCATATTTATTGTTGCACAGGATTTTGTTTGGAAAGTGTTGTTAATGTACAGTACGATATATTGCGTGTAATGTAATGTGTATATGTAAGAAGACAGTTTGTAAAGACAAGGGACAGGGAACCATTTAGTGTATGGAATGTATAATCCAAAAGAGTAATTACTGAATCACTTTCCGCATCTTTGGCTTCACTTTAAACTATTAATTCTGTCTTTACCAGCTGAAAGTTTTAATACTCGTCTAAGATTATTGTAACATCTACTAATACAGTTGCATCGAATGATACAAGAATTACGGTAACCTTGATTTTATCTCATCGATTTTTTTTTTTTATACTGGTGCTACAACCCATAGTGGGTTTGTATTTTGCAGCCCTCTAGTAGGGCTATAGCCTCTTCACATACGAGGTTTCTTGATCACACACAACAATGCGCCACAGTCGGTAAGACTCCTCTGGACGAGTGATCAGTCCGTCGCAGAGACCTCTACCTGACAACACACAACTCTCACAACAGGCAAACATCCATGCCCCCGGTGGGATTCGAACCCACGATCGCAGCATTATCTCATTGATTACTTTTGTCAAATATGAGAAATCACAATGTGGTGTCAGTGATTTTGATGCCAACATTTTACTGACTTGTTTTAATACTGCAAAAAATGCATGTCTGTGAGGTTTTTTTTAGGCGTTATTTAACTGTGCTGCCAGTTGTATTGGCTGTTATGTTGGGATGACTATTGAGAGACCCTGCCAAGAAAGTGTGGGGTACAATCTCATTAAAGTATTTAGAATACAGCGTGATTCAAAAAGATGGACTTAATTTTGTAAGTCTACATTTCAAAATTAGAACTAGTAACAAATATGATGTAAATTACATTTGATTATACAGTTGGTTGCGGTATTCCAAGTTATCTGCTTGCTCTATGGGTTGACTTGCGTGGGCTACGCTCAAGACTCTCTTGAATTCGTCTCACGTTCTCCTCTGACACACGTGGTCGGCCGGACCTTTTGCCTTTATACAGACAGCCTATTTGCTCAAATTGGTGATTCCAACAACAAATGCTCTTCCTCGTTGGAGGTTAAATGTTGAAATGAAGATGAAACACAAGCTGCACAGCAGTCGCCAACTCAGTTTTAATGAACTCACGAACGCAAAAAAATCTTGTGCTGCATAGTAACCATTTTGCTGTCAACTGACACTGCTGCACCGCTGTGCATTAGGCAAGCACTCTAGCAGTGGTATTTGAAAATTTAGGACCTCCTCGTTCAAATGTTATGTAGATCATCCACATACCATGTATAGTTCAGGAAATATTGACATACAAAATTGAGTCCATGTTTTTGAATCACGCTGTATATTGCCAGTGGTATGTTAATTGAATTACGTATTTCAATGCTAATAATTATAATGTTTATTTGTTAAATAAGTAGCTGTTTATATCTGTATTACTTTTGTCTGCAGGCCATATCTGACAGAGGATTCATTTGATTCTTCCATGTCAGTGTCATGGGCGGAGCCAGTGATTATTGACTTGGATAATCTCGGTGGACGTCTCACAGAGTCGCTCGTTCTGTATGCACGCAGCAGCCCCTACATCATTCGCGCAGACATCACTGTTATGCCTGGGGTGAGAAGCTGTTTGAGGTTTTTCCATATATTAAATGTTTAGCTGGTTATGATTTTTTGTACATCAACTCTTCAATGTTTAGTTGGCTGTGATTTTCTTACATCCAATCATAAATGTTTAGTTGGCCATGACTTTTTTATATCAGATGTGGAATATTTAGTTGTCCATGTTTTTTTACACCTAACCTTCAGTGTTTTTTTGGCCATGATGTTATTAAATCACATCTTCACAAGAATCATTTCACATATGAATTCGTTCATGATTTGATGACTTCTGACATCTTTGAGTGCTGGTAGGAAGTGAGATTAAAATTTCCAAGTTTCTGATAACCTGTTCTTTGCACAAATGGCATATAGTGTATACTACAAGGAAAGTAACATATATTGATGCATCATTCTGCATTTCTTGTCTCTTAAAACTATTGAATGGAATTTGATTTCATTAGGTATGGCGAGTCTACATCGAAAGATGTTAGAGGAATTGAATTTTCATATATATCAATCCTGTATAATCCCTATGTCATATAAAATACTTCAATTCTATAATTTTACTGTAAATCATGATACTTTGTGAGAAACTGAAATATAGAGTAAAATATCAATGTTTATAAGATCTGTACATTTTCAGTGTGGTGTATATGCAACAAAATGCAAGCAAAATATGACTGGTATTGCTCTTTTCCAGTTACCTGTTTGAGAGTACACTTGTATGTTGTTCAGTATTAGAACCTTTTGCAGCTTACTTTGCTACAAAAGTTAAGATACAAGAAGTGAAGATATTCTCATGTGTTATAAATAGATATCAAGACTATAAGAGCAATTCAAATTCACAAAGAATAGATATGGGCAAGAAGTTTAATTCATCAGTGTGTGTACATATATATATATATATATATATATCCACTGTTAAAGTTTACAGTCATGTGGGATATTATTACGTTATGTTGATTGGTGATTGTAAAGCAATCCAATTACAGGCCTGGACAGGCCCTGTGGGTTCCAGGAAGTTAAGGTTCCCAGATTTCATGACAACGGCACAGGATGGTGGTAAGGTTGTCAGCCTTACGCACCGGTGATTGGTGATTAGTTACCACTATTTCAGAGGGGATTTATGTCTCCATCATCAGGATAGTTTTCTTCAACTACCCTGATGATGGGGGCAGCAAATTCTCCAAAACATGTGTAACAAATTACAAATCAACAAGGTGTCATTTCCCTGAAGAGTAATATTCATCAACATTGCTATGGGAACCTGAAACAACTTACCATAACTTTTGTTTAATTGCATTTACAAGATCATTCTGTCTTTCTTTTACACTCTTTATTAGTTGCATGAGTAAGAGTCAGGGAGTTTTTTTGTCATGTATCTGCTGTATTAGGCACAGAAAATACAAATGTGGATGATCAGTTGGTTTAATCCCGATTAATGTGATAAAAAGAGAGAATGCATGAAGGTTTCTATTTCAGACATGCACACCACCAATAAATTTACTTCATAATAAAAATGTACAAGTTTTTTATCATCTGCAAACATGCTGATCTGTCCAACAGGTGACTTTAACAATAAGACCTGGTGTTGTGATGGAGTTTGCTCCCAATGTTGGCATCCTTGTGCTGGGTGTTCTGAAGGCACAGGGGGTACGGGGTCAAGAAATAATAATGCGTCCCCTGACATCGCTTGCAGACCTTGAAGGCAACAAAGTTATACAACGCAGACAAGCACCGCCATTTGAACAGGACAGTGAGTCAATTCGTCTCTGCACGGGCAGAAATTGCACAACAGATTTTGAATCTAATGATCGTGAAACAGGTAGGTGGACCATTTTTATGATTTGACTTTTAAAGAACTGCAAAGAAGATAAGTTGTAAGGCAAAACTGTATGCTTATATCTATAGCAAATTACTTGTCAAATGAGGATAACTCATTTGCCAGAAAATGGGCCAATGATTTCATGAACTCACTCATTATTGGCTTGGGAGTTGTTCTTGTCATTGTGCTGTTGTTGTTGTTCTGTTACTACTACTACTACTACTATTGCTACTACCACCAACACTACCACTACTCCTCCTCCTACTACTACCACCACCACTACCACCAATGCTACTACTACTACTACTACTACTACCACCACCACCACCACCAATGCTACTACTACTACTACTACTACTACTACCACCACCACCGCTACCACCAATGCTGCTGCTGTTGCTACTACTACTACCACTACCACCAATGCTGCTGTTGCTACTACTACTACCACTACCACCAATGCTGCTGTTGCTACTACTACTACTACCACCACCACCAATGCTGCTACCACCACCACCACTACCACCACCACCACTACCACCAATGCTGCTACTACTACTACTACTACTACTACTACTACTACCACTACCACCAATGCTACTACTACAACCAATGCTGCTGCTGCTACTACCACCACCACCACCAATGCTGCTGCTACTAC